>Ga0228701_1000694_pt1 | contig 25932 bp, 26 predicted proteins | sample McNCre117_Aug_MG_2_FD_178017 | JGI IMG/M metagenome (GOLD analysis project Ga0228701, IMG submission 178017) | Freshwater microbial communities from McNutts Creek, Athens, Georgia, United States - 11-17_Aug_MG | ecosystem: Environmental > Aquatic > Freshwater > Creek | place: USA: Georgia... | reverse complement strand
CCAGCACAGCGCGGCCCGAACGGCGTATTTGGGTGGTGACCGACGGCCTGCGCCCGTTCACCGTGCAGAACACCCCCACCATGGAGCCGCGCTGATGTGGCTCCCCGATGTAGGAGCGACGCCCCCGTCGCGATGTGTGACCCGAACCACCGCCCCATCGCCGCGAGGGCGCGGCTCCCACACGCCCCCGGCCCCTGTAGGAGCGACGCCCTCGTCGCGATGCTCGGCACGAGGCTTCACCCTGATCGAAGTGCTGGTCGCGCTCAGCATCGTGGCCGTGGCCTTGCTGGCCGGGCTCCAGGCCACGGGTTCGCTCAGCCGCAATGCCGAGCGGCAGAACGTGAGCATGCTGGGGCAGATCTGCGCCGAAAACGAACTGATCCGGCTGCGCCTGCGCAGGCAGCTGCCCGACACGGGCGATAGCCAGGTGGAATGCCCCCAGGCGGGCCGCACGCTGCAGGTCCATTTGGCGGTGCGCCCCACACCCAACCCCAACTTCCGCCGGGTGGATGCGCGTGTGCTGGACCAGGGCCAGTATGTGTTGCAGCTGTCCACCGTGATGGGACGCAACTAATGAAGCGCTTTGCCTCTTCTGTAGGAGCCGCGCCCCCGCGGCGATGCACCGCTTGTGCGAAGGCCCTTTCGCCGCGAGGGCGCGGCTCCCACAGGGACCGACAACGAGGCTTTACCCTGATCGAGGTGCTGGTCGCCATCAGCGTGATGGCGCTGATGGCGCTCATGGCCTGGCGCGGCCTGGACGGCATGCTGCGCACCCAAGCCGGTTTGCAGCAGCGCGCCGACCAGATCCGCACCTTGCAGGCCGGTCTGGCGCAATGGCAAACCGACCTGAACCAGCTCGCCGAATTGCCGGGCACACCCGGCTGGGACTGGGACGGCAAGGTGCTGCGGCTCACACGCCGCGCCGTGCAGCCCGCCGACGGCGTGCTGGTCGTGGGCTGGACCTGGCGCAACGACCCTGCTCGCCCCGGTGGAGGGGACTGGCAGCGCTGGCAATCTGCGCCTGTGCAAAGCCAGCAGGCCTGGCAAAACGCCTGGCAGCTCACCCAGCAGTGGAGCCAGACCCCGAGCGCCGACACCCTGGCCGGGCAGGTGCAGATCCACCCGCTGTCGGGCTGGCAACTGTTTGTGCACCGGGGAGGCAGCTGGTCCAACCCCTTGTCCAGCGATGCGGGCAGTGCCAGCACGACCAGCCAAGCCCCTGCGCCCACCTCTGCAGCAACCGGCAGCGTTCCCGATGGCGTGCGCCTGGTGCTGACCCTGCCCGCCACCACACCTGTGGGTGGCACGCTGACGCTCGACTGGATCCGTCCGACCCTGACTGGAGCCCCCGGATGAAGCACGGGCGCGAACCACAAAAAGGTGCCGCCCTGCTGACCGCCATGCTGGTGGTGGCGCTGGTGGCCACGCTCGCGTCTGCAGCGCTGTGGCAGCAATGGCGGCAGGTGGAAATCGAAGCGGCCGAGCGCGGTCGCAGCCAGACGCAATGGATGATGACTGGCGCACTGGACTGGACGCGCCTGATCCTGCGCGAAGACGCCCTGTCGGGGCAGGACAAAAACGTCGACCACCTCGGCGAACCCTGGGCCCTGCCGGTGCAGGAATCCAAGCTGTCCACCTTCTTGTCGCAAGACCAGCAGTGGCACGAAGGCGATCCGGAGGTTTACCTGTCCGGCCAGATCACCGACGCCCAGTCGCGCATGAATGTGCGCAACCTGATCGAGGATGGCCGCATCAGCCCCGAGATGCTGGCGGCTTTCGGCAGGCTGTTCCAGCGACTGGACCTGCCTGTAGTGCAACTGAACCGGCTGGCCACGGGCCTGCAACAAGCCATGGCCCGCAGCAGCCCTGTGGCGGGCCGCACTGCCAGCACGGCAGATGCTCCTTTGACGCCCCAGCAAACCAGCCAGCTGGTCTGGCTGGGCCTGAGCCCCGAGAGTGTGACTATCCTCTCGCCCTACATCACCGTGCTGCCCGTGGCCACCCCGGTCAACCTCAACACTGCGACCGCCCCCGTGCTGGAGGCCATGGTGCCCGGGCTCGATGCCGCCAGCGCCCGCCAGTGGGTGAACCGGCGCGAGCGCGGCCCCTGGACCACGCTGGAGGCCGCCCGCCAGGCCCTGGGGCCTGCAGGCCAGGGCATCGACGCCAAATGGCATGCGGTCAGCAGCCAGTTTTTCGAGGTGCGTGGCCGCATGCGCATCGACCAGGTGGTGCAGGAAGAACTGGCCCTGGTCCAGCGCGAGGCCGGTCAGGTCCGCATGCTCTGGCGGGTGCGGTCCACAGCACGCGAACCCACTGCGCCAGCAGCACTGCGCCCCCTACAATGAATCTCCGATGCGCACCCTGATCGTCCAACTGCCCCTCTCGCCTGCCAGCGCTGCGCTGACCTACCCGCACGCCTGGGTGAACGCGCCTGCGCAGACCGAACGCACCGTGCTGCAATCGGCACAGGCCTCTGTGCTGGCCGCCGCCAGCCCGGCCGCCGAGGTGGTGGTGCTGGTGCCTGCCCAGGCCCTGTCCTGGCAGCAGGTCGAGTTGCCTGCCGGACTGCACAAACAGCCCGCACGCGTTCCTGCGGCCCTGCAAGGCCTGCTGGAAGACCGCCTGCTGGCCGAGCCGGACAGCCTGCACCTGGCCTTGCAGCCAGGCTGGTCACAGCTGCCGCGTCCCTGGGTGGCCGCCTGCCACAAGGCCTGGCTGTCAGGCCATCTGCAAGCGCTTGAAGCCGCAGGCCTGGCCGTGCACCGCATCGTGCCCGAGCTGGCCCCTGACACCGAGGCCTTGCAGGTGCTCGCGCTGGGCGACACCGAGACCGGTTGGCTCTGGTTCAGCCAGTCCGGACAGGGCGTCTGGGGTAGCCCGATCCGGTCGATGCAGTCCGCCAGTCAATGGCCCGCCTGGCTGGGCGAGCCCGGGACGACACCCCCTCAAGGCCTGGCCGAACCCGCGCTGGCGAGCTGGCTGAGCGAGCGCCTGGGCCATGAAGCCCGCTTGCTGCAACCCCAGCAGCACTGGCTGCAGGCCCTGGCCCGCGACTGGGATCTGGCGCAATTCGATTTGCAAACGCACGCCCATGCCCGTCGGCTCAAGTCGTTGCAGAAATTCATCCATGCCTTGTGGGCAGCCCCGGCCTGGCGACCTGCCCGCTGGGGCATGGCCCTGCTGCTGCTGACACAGCTGGTCGGGCTCAACGCCTGGGCCTGGAAAACCCGTGCCAACTGGCAGACCCAGCAACAAGCCCTGACCCGCATGCTGCAAGAGAGCTTCCCCCAAACCACCGTGGTGGTGGATGCGCCACTGCAAATGGAACGCGAAGTCACGCGCTTGCGCCAAGGCTCCGGGCAACTGGCACCGCATGACCTGGAAAGCCTGCTGCAAGCCCTGGGCCAGGCCCTGCCTGCCGGATCGGCCGCGCCTGCAGGCCTGCAGTTCCAGCCAGGTCGCCTGCAAGTGCAAGGCCTGAGCTTGACCGCCGTGCAGCAACAAAGCATGGCGCAAGCCCTGCAGCGCCAGGGCTACCGCTGGAAAGCCGAAGACGCTGGCGGCGTGATCACCGGAGGTCAGCCATGACAAGCCGCCCAGCTGTTGCGGCCCTGTCCACCGGATGGCTGGCTTTCTGGTCCGCACGCCAGCCGCGTGAGCGGCGACTGCTCGCCCTGGCCGCCTGGGTGATGGGCACTGCCCTGCTCTGGCAGATCGCCATCGCGCCTGCCTTGCACACCTGGCGCGACGCCCCCAACAAACAGGCTGCGCTGGATGCGCAGACCACACAGATGCGCAAGCTGCAGGCGCAGGCCCGCAGCTTGCAGAGCAGCGCCCCGCTGTCACGCACCGCGGCCTTGCAGTGGCTCGAAACCAGCGCCGCCGAATCGCTGGGGCCGGAAGCCCGTGTCAGCCTGCAAGGCGAACAGGTGCGCGTCACGCTCAAGGCCGCGCCCGCTGAAGGTCTGTCGCGCTGGCTGGCCCAGGCCCGCAGCCAGGCGCAGGCCCTGCCGACGCAAGCCCAACTGCAGCGGGTGACACCCGCCAGCGGCCCGTCCACAGCCGCCAGCACCTTGCCTGCGGTCTGGAGCGGCACCCTGGTGATGAACCTGCGCTGAAGGCCCATGAACACACGCCATCTGTCCCTTAACCTCGCGACGGCGCAGCGCAGACCATGGCTCTGGGCTGTTTGGGGCGCGCTCTGGGGGGCTGTGCTGTCCACCTTGTGCTGGGCACCTGCACGCTGGCTGGCCTGGGGCATGGCCGAGGCCAGTCAGGGCCGGGTCTTGCTGCAATCCGCACGCGGCACGGTATGGCAGGGTTCTGCCCAACTCAGCTTGAGCGGTGGCGCGGGCAGCCGCGACCTGCAAACCCTGCCCGGCCGCATGGCCTGGACCATCGGGCTGGGCACACACGGCCTGGCCTTGTCACTGCATGCCGACTGCTGCATGAGCGCACCCTTGCAATGGCGTGTGACCGCAGGCATGGGGCAATGGGGCCTGCATCTGGATCCGCACCAATCGCACTGGCCTGCCAGCCTGCTGACCGGCCTGGGCGCCCCCTGGAACACACTGCAAGTCGAAGGCCAGATGCTGCTGCGCACCGAGGGCCTGCACATCCAGTGGGCGGCAGGGCGCCTGCAGTGGCAAGGCCTGCTGGAATTGACGGCCAACGATGTGGCCTCACGTCTGTCGACCTTGCGCCCCATGGGCAGCTACCAGGTCAAGGTCACCAGCCCGAGCGGCAACACCCCCACCGCCACCCCGCAGGTCGAGCTGAGCACCCTCTCGGGTGCGCTGCGCCTGAGCGGGCAAGGCCAGTGGCTGGGCGACCGCCTGCGCTTTGCAGGCGAGGCCTCGGCCGCCGAAGGGCAGGAAGCTGCCTTGTCGAATCTTCTGAACATCATTGGCCGCCGCGATGGCTCGCGCAGCCTGCTTTCCTTGGGATGAACCCATGCACACCTCACTTCGTCACCCCACCCACCTGCGCCTGAGTGCGCTGGCGCTCTTTATCGCTTGCGCACTGGGGGCTGGCCCGCTGGCCGCGCAAACCGCTGCGGACGGCAAGAACACCGTGCGTGCAGGCGAGCAAGTTGTGCTCAATTTCGTCAACGCCGACATCGAGGCCGTGGCCCGCACCGTGGCCACCCTGTCGGGGCACAACGTGGTGGTGGACCCGCGTGTCAAAGGCAGCATGACGCTGTCCAGCACCGTGGCTGTGGCGCCCGCACAGGCCCTGCGCCTGTTTGGCGCGCAGCTGCGCACACAAGGCTTTGCGCTGGTGGAGTCTTCCGGTCTGTACACGGTGGTGCCCGAAGCCGAAGCCAAGCTGCAAAGCGGCCCGGTCTCGGCCGGGGCGGTGCCTGCAGGCAGTGGCCAGGTGGTCACGCAGATCTTCCGGCTCAACCACGAGTCGGCCAGCAACCTGGTGCCCGTGCTGCGCCCTCTCATCAGCCCCAACAACACCATCAACATCACCCCCGGCACCAACGCGCTGGTGATCACCGACTACGCCGACAACCTGCAACGCCTCTCGCGCATCGTGGCAGCCCTGGATGTGGCCAGCGCCAGTGGCGTGGAAGTGATCCGGCTCAAGCATGGCATTGCCAGCGACATGGCCGCCATGGTGCAGCGCCTGGTGGACTCGGGCGCGGCCGCCGCGCCTGGCCAGACCGACAGCGGCTTCAAGACCACCGTGTTGCCCGAGGTGCGCACCAACGCGCTGATCGTGCGGGCCGCCAACCCGGCGCGCACAGCGCTGGTGCGCTCGCTCATCGAGCAGCTGGACCAACCCAGCGCCAGCGGCGCCCAGGCGGCCAGCGGCAACATCCATGTGGTGTATCTGAAAAACGCCGACGCCAGCAAACTCGCCATCACATTGCGCGCCGCCCTGTCGGCCAGCGGCAGCACCAGCAACCCGGCACTGACCGGCCTGTCAGCGACCACCACCAACACACCAGCGCCAGGCACACCGACAGGCTCTGCCACAGGCACCAGCGCTTCGGTGCAACCTTCCACGGGCGGGCAGATCCAGGCCGACCCGGCCACCAACGCACTGATCATCACCGCACCCGAGCCGCAGTACCGCCAGCTGCGTGAAGTCATCGACAAACTCGACCAGCGCCGCGCCCAGGTGTTTGTGGAGAGCCTGATCGCCGAAGTCAGCGCCGACAAGGCCGCCGAGTTTGGTGTGCAGTGGATGAGCGGGACCGGCACCGGCAGCAACACCGTGGGCCTGCTGGGCACCAACTTTTCTGTGGGCGGCACCAACCTGCTGGGCCTGGCAGCCAATGCGGCCAAAGGCACTTACACCGCCTCCACCGGCTTGAACCTGGCAATTGGCCAGCAGCGCAACGGTGCTCTGGCGCTGGGTGCATTGGCCCGCTTCCTGCAGTCCAGCGGTGACGGCAATGTGCTGTCCACGCCCAATTTGCTGACACTGGACAACGAGGAGGCCAAGATCGTGATCGGTCAAAACGTGCCCTTTGTCACAGGCTCCTATGCAGCCGCTGCCGTAGGCACCACCAATCCATTCACCACGGTTGAACGCAAAGACGTGGGCTTGACGCTCAAGGTCAAGCCACAAATCAGCGACAACGGCACGGTGAAAATGCAGATCTTCCAGGAAGTCAGCAGCGTTGTGACAGCCACCATCGATTCCAAAAATGGCCCGACCACCAACAAGCGCTCGATCGAATCGAGTGTTCTGGTGGAAGACGGCTCGATCGTGGTGTTGGGTGGCCTGCTGCAGGACGACACCAGCACCAACCAGGAAAAAGTGCCCGGCATCGGTGACATCCCCTTGTTTGGCAACTTGTTCAAGGCCGAAACCCGCAGCCGCAAGAAAACCAATCTGATGGTCTTCCTGCGTCCGGTGGTGATGCGCGATGGCGCTGCGACCGAAGCCCTGTCCATGGGCCGCTACGAGCAGATGCGCCTGACCCAGCAGGCCAGCCAGCCGGTGGGCAACACAGCCTTGCCTGTACAGGGCGCAGCCGTGCTGCCCGAAATGACCCCGGCACCTGCTGCTGCAGCCAAGCCCTGAGGCCTTGCTCCATGCGCTACCCTCTGCCTTATGCCTTTGCCCGAGATCATGGTCTGTTGCTCGAAGACGATGGGCAGCAACTGGCCCTGTGGCTCAGTCCTGACAGCCAGCGTCAGGCGCTGTCCGAAGTCATGCGCCATTACGCCAGCGAGGATCTGTCTTGCTTCACCCTCGACACCGAGGGTCTGCGCCAGCGCATTCAACAGGCTTATTCGGGCAGCCAGGCCAGCGGTGGTGCCAGCGCTGCGGCCGTGGTGAGCGAGGTGGAGTCCGAGGCCGACCTCTCGCGCATGATGCAGGAGCTGCCCGCGGTGGAAGACCTGCTCGAAGCCAGCGATGATGCCCCCATCATCCGTATGCTCAACGCCCTGCTGACACAGGCCACACGCGATGGGGCCAGCGACATCCACATTGAGCCCTACGAACGCCATTCGAGTGTGCGTTTTCGCATCGATGGCGCGCTGCGCGAGGTGGTTCAACCCAACCGGGCACTGCATGCGGCATTGATCTCGCGCCTGAAGATCATGGCCGAACTCGACATTGCAGAAAAACGCCTGCCCCAGGATGGCCGCATCAGCCTGCGCCTGGGCAGCCGTGCTGTCGATGTGCGGGTCTCGACCCTGCCCAGCGCCCACGGCGAACGCGCTGTGCTGCGCTTGCTGGACAAGAGCGAAGCGCGTCTGACACTGGAGGCCGTGGGCATGCAAGGCCGTGTGCTGCAGCAGATCGACCCGCTGATCGCACAGCCGCACGGCATCTTGCTGGTCACCGGCCCCACCGGCTCAGGCAAGACCACCACCCTGTACGCTGCGCTGCAACGCCTGGATGCGGGCCGCAGCAACATCATGACGGTGGAAGACCCGATCGAATACGAGCTGCCTGGCGTGGGTCAGACCCAGGTGAATGCCAAGATCGATCTCACCTTTGCCAAGGCCCTGCGCGCCATCCTGCGCCAGGACCCGGACGTGATCATGATTGGCGAAATCCGAGACTTTGAAACCGCACAGATTGCCATCCAGGCTTCACTGACTGGCCACTTGGTGCTGGCCACGCTGCACACCAACGATGCCGTCAGTGCGGTGACCCGCTTGACCGACATGGGCGTAGAGCCTTTCCTGCTGAGCTCATCGCTGCTGGGCGTGCTGGCACAGCGCCTGGTGCGCAAGCGCTGTACCCACTGCGGTGGTGCAGGCTGTGAGCACTGCGGCCACACCGGCTACGCCGGGCGCACGGGCGTGTTTGAATTGCTGATCGCCAGTGACGAGATCCGCAGCCAGATCCACAACCGCGCCGCCGAGTCCGAGCTGCGCGCCACCGCTCTGGCGCAAGGCATGGTGCTGATGCGTGACGATGGACAGCGCCTGGTCGATGCAGGCATCACCAACGCTGAAGAACTGCTGCGCGTGACGCGCGACTGAGGCACCGATGCGCATGCACCTGCCCCTGAAAAGACTGCTGTGCACAAGTGTGTGCCTGGGGCTGTGGTCAGGTGCCACTCTGGCGCAGGACAAAACGCCAAGCCCACCACCGGTCGATCCTCCTGTGTCGGCCTGGGATTACAGCCTGGGTCTGCGCTGGCAAGCCAGCGATTTGCGGCACCCTGGTTTGAGCTTACGACCCATGCTAGGACTGCAATACGGACGCTGGCGCCTGGGCCCCGTCGATGGCGAGAACTGGCACCGCTTTGGCCAGGTCCAGCAAGACAACAACCTGACCTACGACTGGTTGCGCCTGAGCAACCTGCGCACATCGCTTTCTGCCAGCGTGCTGAACCTGGAGCGCGACAGCACCTTCGATGCCATCCGTTCGGGCCGCAAAACCGTGCGCGGCAAAGCCAGCGTGGACTATTTCCTGCCCAACCGCTGGAGTGTGGGCATGGTGTTAACACAAGACTTGATGGACCGTGGCGGTGGTACTTCGCTGTCACCCAACTGGACCTACCGCGAGCCTTTGAGTGACGACAGCACCTTGCTGCTGAGCCAGTCCATCACCTGGGGCAACCGGGCCTACTGGCAAATCAACCAACAGCTCAACCAGGACATGCCAGTGCACCAGGGACGAGGTTTTGGCAGCTGGGACACGCAACTGACTTACCGCCATCGGTTCAAGCCGCACTGGGTGTTTTTCAGCCAGATTGGACTTAGCCGTGCGATCGGGCCTGTTCATGCGGGCAACACCTCACCCGAGACTTTGTACAACGCCCAACTTGGCGTGCTCTATTTCAGCCGCTGACCTATGCCTGCCTACCGTTTTGAAGCCCTGCAAACCGATGGCCAGACCCGCAAGGGTGTGGTCGAGGCGGACAGCCAAAAAAGTGCCCGCAGCCAACTGCGCACGCAAGGACTGGTGCCTCTGCTGGTTGAGCCGATCGGCACTGGCGAGGCCGCGCGCGCCCAGGCTCTGCCCTGGTGGCAAAAACCCATCGGCCCGTCACAGGCCTTCAGCAGCAGCCAGCGTGCCGTGTGGACACGCCAGCTGGCCGGTCTGGTGGGCAGCGGTCTGCCGCTGGAGCGGGCCCTGTCGGCCCTGGCCGATGAAGCCACACACGAACGCCAACGCCACCTGATGGCAGCGATCCGTGCCGAAGTCCATGCCGGCAACAGCCTGGGCCGGGCCCTGGCACAGCACCCGCAGGAATTTCCGGCCATCGACCAGGCCGTGATTGCGGCAGGTGAGCAAAGCGGGCATCTGGGCGAGGTGCTGACCCAGCTGGCCAACGACCTGGAAGAGCAGCAGAACCTGCGCTCCAAACTCATGGGCGCGGCGCTCTACCCAGCCATCGTCACGCTGGTGGCATTGGCCATTGTGGTGTTTCTGGTGACCTCGGTGGTGCCCCAGGTGGCCGGCGTGTTTGCAGGCCAGCAGCGTCAGTTGCCCTGGCTCACCGTGGCCATGCTGGCCATCAGCGACGGGGTGCGGCAATGGGGCTGGTTGCTGGTGCTGCTGGCCGTGGCGGCAGGCACGGGCCTGCGTGTGGCACTGCGCCAGGCTGCTTTTCGGCTGCGCTGGGACGCGGCATGGCTGCGCTTGCCGGTGATCGGTCGTTTGTCCCTGGGTTACAACAGCGCCCGCTTCGCCGCCACACTGGCCATGCTGAGCTCTGCTGGCGTGCCCATCCTGAAGGCTTTGCAGTCTGCCGCCGACACGCTGTCGAATCAGGCTTTGCGTGCCGATGCACTGCAGGCGCTGGTGCAGGTGCGCGAAGGTGCGCCACTGGGACTGGCTCTGTCACAGCACACCCGCTTTCCGGGCCTGCTGTCGATGTTTGCCCGGCTCGGTGAACAGACCGGCCAATTGCCCAGCATGCTGCAACGCGTTGCACAACAACTGTCTGCCGAAGTGCAGCGCCGCGCCATGGCCCTGGCCACCGTGCTGGAGCCTTTGCTGATCGTGGCCATGGGCGGCATGGTGATGCTGATCGTGCTGGCGGTGTTGATGCCGATCATGGAACTGAATCAATGGGTGAAATGACTCTGTAGGAGCCAGCCCTGCTGGCGATGTGCAGCCAAATCGCTTGCAGGGCAAGCTCCTACAGCAGGCCGGTCCCTTGTAGGAGCCAGCCCTGCTGGCGATGAGGCGGTTGGGATTTGCTGCGAGTTACTTGCAGGGCAAGCTCCTACAATCGTCGAAAGCTTCTGGAGTATCGTATGCCCGCCACATTGGAAGGCCAGCTCGTCGTCGCGATTTCGTCGCGGGCCTTGTTCGACTTTGAGGAAGAAAACCACGTTTTCGAGCAAGGCGATGACCGGGCTTACATGAAGCTGCAGCTCGACCGTCTGGAAGAGCCCGCCAAACCGGGCGTGGCGTTTTCGCTGGTGCGCAAGCTACTGGCCTTCAACGATGCCGACAGCCAGCGTGTCGAAGTGGTGATCCTCTCGCGCAACGACCCGGTGTCGGGCATGCGGGTGTTCCGTTCGGCCCAGCATTACGGGCTGCCGATCCAGCGCGGCAGTTTCACACGCGGCCAATCCCCCTGGCGCTACCTCAAGCCGCTCAACGCCAACCTCTTTTTGTCGGCGCATCTGCCCGATGTGCGTGCTGCGCTCGACGCGGGTGTGCCCGCCGCACAGGTCTACCCGCATTCGGCCCACGCCTCCGAAGACCACCCGCACGAAGTGCGCATCGCGTTTGACGGCGATGCGGTGCTGTTTTCAGACGAAGCCGAACGGGTCTTTCAGGCCGAGGGCCTGTCGGCTTTTCAAAAGCACGAGCGCGACAAGGCCGCACAACCCCTGTCCGCCGGGCCCTTCAAACCCCTGTTGGCCGCTCTGCAGCGCCTGCAGCAAGAGGGCACACCGGCCATGCGCATCCGCACGGCGCTGGTCACGGCGCGCAGCGCACCGGCGCATGAGCGCGCCATCCGCACCCTGATGGACTGGAACATCGAGGTCGATGAAGCGATGTTCCTGGGTGGCCTGCCCAAAGGCGAGTTCCTGCGTGAGTTCGAGCCCGATTTCTTTTTTGACGACCAGACCGGACACATCGAGTCGGCTGCCCAGCATGTGCCTGCCGGGCATGTGGCCTCCGGCGTGGCCAACAAGGCCTGATCAATCCGGGGTCGCTTCGGCCGGACGGCGACCTTCACGCCGGGCGATCCAGACGGTGGCACTCAAAATCACCAGGGCCCCGGCCCAAGTCCACTGGCTGGGCACTTCTCCAAACACCAGCCAGCCCATCACCGATGCCCAGACCAGGTCCAGAAAGCGCAGCGACTGCGTGGCCGAAATGTCGGCCGTGTGGAAAGCCCGTGTCAGGCAGTAATGCCCCAAGGTGCCCAGCACCCCGGTCATGGCAAAGGCCCCCCATTGCACCAGCGTGGGTGTTTGCCAGTGCGGCAAGGCCATGGGCAAGCTGAGCACAGTCACCGTGAGGGCCTGCCAGAGCACAATGACACCGGCTTTTTCGTAGCGGGTGAGCGCCTTGGTGATGAGGAACGAAGCCGCAAACACGGGCGAGGACGCCAGCATGACCAGGCTGTACCAGCCACCTGCCCCCGAAAGTTTGGGCAAGACCACCACCATGACCCCGGCAAAGCCAATCAGCGCCGCCACCCAGCGGTCGCGGTGCATGGGCTCCCCCAGAAACCAGGCAGCCCCCAGCATGATGAAGATCGGCCCGGTGAAACCGATGGCAGTCATGTCTGCCAGCGGAATGTTGGGCAAGGCCGTGAACCACAGGATCAGGCCCAGCGTGTGCACCCCGCCGCGCCAGAATTGCCCCGCCACGTTGACGGGCCGGTAAGCACGCCAGCCGTGTCGCCACACCAGTGGCAGCATCACGAACAGGCCAAACAGATAACGCAGAAACTGGGCCTCGTAGACATCCAGCTGCATGGACAGTCCACGCGCCAGGGTATTGAGTAGGGAGAAAAGCACACCACCCATCACCATCCAGAGCATGCCCCGCACAGGTGCAGGCCAAGTCAGCAGCTCGCGCCGGGTGCGGCGGTGCGCCAGCGCTGCGCGCCGCAAAGACCAATGAAAAAAGGGCTTGCGTGAATTCATGCAAGCCCCTGGGAGTCGGACAGTTTCACCCCGCCAATGTAGGCGGGCCACCGCGCACTGTCAGTCGCTTGGGTTACCCCTTGCAGGACAGGTCAGCTGCTTTGCAAAGCAGCGATGCGTTCCTCAATCGGCGGGTGGGTGCTGAACAGCTGGCCGATGCCACCAGCGATGCCCATGGCGGCCACGCTCTTGGGCAACTCGCCTGCATGCACACCACCCAGACGGGCCAGTGCGTTGATCATGGGCTGCTTGCGGCCCATCAACTGGGCAGAGCCTGCATCGGCGCGGAACTCGCGCTGGCGGCTGAACCAGGCCACGATGATGGCGGCGGCAAAACCCAGCACGATGTCCAGCACAAGGGTGGTCACCATGTAACCGATGCCCGGACCACGGTTGTCGTCGTCGTTGCGGCGCAGGAAGCTGTCCACCGCATAACCGATGACGCGGGACAGGAACACCACAAAGGTGTTCATCACGCCCTGGATCAAGGTCATCGTCACCATGTCACCGTTGGCGATGTGGGCCACCTCGTGACCGATCACCGCCTCCACTTCTTCGCGCGTCATGTTGTAGAGCAGCCCCGTGGACACGGCCACCAGGGCCGAGTCGCGGAACGCACCTGTGGCGAAGGCATTGGGGTCGCCTTCAAAAATACCGACCTCGGGCATACCGATGCCGGCCTTGTCGGCGAATTGGCGCACAGTGTTCACAATCCAGGCTTCATCGGCGTTCTGGGGCTGTTCGATCACGCGCACACCCGAACTCCACTTGGCCATGGGCTTGCTGATCAGGAGCGAGATGATGGCACCACCAAAACCCATGACCAGGGCATAACCCAGCAGGGCGCCCAGGTTCAGGCCCGTGCCCGTCAGGTAGCGGTTGACGCCCAGCAGGCTGGCCACCATGCCCAGCACCGCCACGACGGCGATGTTGGTCAAGACAAACAGAAAAATGCGTTTCATGAGGATTTCACTTTCCGTCCGGAACATGCGGACACGTGGAGTCGAATGGTAGGGGCTGAGGCACCAAAATCAAGCGCAGGTTCCGATTTCCGCAGAGGCATACGGTTTTTCCGTCTGCACGCGGACACGCCGGGGCCGAAACACCTGGGCATCGTCGTAAAAGCCAGGCGCCGCGTTGGCAGGCCACCAGCCTGGCACACCCAAGACAGGTAAGGGGCTGAAAGGCTTGGTGGCGAGTTTCTCTGCAACCAGGTCCTGCGCCAACCAGGCGTCGATGTCGGCCTGGGCCACCCCTGGCGGCACGCGCCACAGGTGCACGGTGATCGACTTGTAGGGCTGCACCAGCTTTTCAAGTGCGGCATGACCAAAGGCCCACAGGCGGGTATGGGTCCATTCGTGGCGCAGCCCCACCAGGGCATCCTGCCAGCGGTGCTCGGTCAAGGCCGCCCACAAGGCGTCTGAAGGCTGGATCAGCCAGGCGTTTTCATCGAACACGGTGGCTGCATCGCGCACCGGCCCGCGCACCTGGCCCACGCCCTGGCGGGCGATCTCAGCCGCCTGCAGCCGGTTGAGCTGGCATTTGGCCAGCGGGAAATGCATCCAGCACAGGGCGTTGAAAAAGTCGTGCAGGCCCTCACGGGTCGGCACCTGACCCTTGGCAAAAATGAAGTCTTCGTAAGCCTGGCCCTCGGGCAGCTCGGCCTGCGGCACAAAGCCCACCGGGGCCAGCGCGGCCTCGCTCAGGGCTTGCGGCTGCGCGCAACCGGCCACCACGCGCTGCGCAATGGGCTCACCCACAGCGCGCCAATCGGCCAGCCAAGGGGCAGACCAGTCAATGTCGGCCACGCCCAGGGTGGATGCGGCCTCGCACCGGTGCCCGGGGCGGTTCGGGTTCAGGTTCAAGCCGGGACCAGTCGCCACGGCAAGCTCTCGCCCGAGCGCAGGGGTTTGAGTTCGGCCTCGCCAAAGGCAAAGGACTCTGCTGGCGTCCAGCTTTCGCGGCGCAGCGTGATGGTGCCGCTGTTGCGCGGAAGGCCATAAAAATCGGCACCGTTGAAGCTGGCAAAGGCTTCGAGCTGGTTCAAAGCCCCGGCCTGGTCAAAGGCCTCGGCATACATCTCGATGGCCGCGTGCGCGGTGTAGCAGCCCGCACAGCCGGTAGCATGCTCCTTGAGGTGGGCCGGGTGCGGCGCGCTGTCGGTGCCCAAAAAGAAACGGGCATTGCCGCTGGTAGCGGCCTGCACCAGCGCCACACGGTGCGTTTCACGCTTGAGCACCGGCAGGCAGTAATAGTGCGGGCGAATACCGCCCGTGAAGATGGCGTTGCGGTTGTAGAGCAGGTGGTGCGCGGTGATGGTGGCGCCGAGATGGGCATCGCCCTCGGCCACATATTGCGCAGCTTCTTTCGTGGTGATGTGCTCCATCACGATCTTGAGGCCCGGGAAATCCCGACGCAGCGGGATCAGCTGCTGCTCGATGAACACGGCTTCGCGGTCGAACAGATCGATGTCTTGCGAGGTCACTTCGCCGTGCACCAGCAACAGCACACCCTCGCGCTGCATGGCTTCAAGCACGGGGTAGATCTTGCGCAGATCGGTCACACCCGCGTCGCTGTTGGTGGTGGCGCCCGCCGGGTAAAGTTTGCAGGCGACCACACCCGCGGCCTTGGCACGGGCAATTTCGGCCGGGGCCAGGTTGTCGGTCAGGTACAGCGTCATCAAAGGTTCGAACGCCATGCCCGCTGGCACGGCCGCCTGGATGCGCGCCTTGTAGGCCAGCGCCTGCTCGGCGGTGGTCACCGGCGGCTTGAGGTTGGGCATGATGATGGCGCGGCCAAACTGGGCAGCCGTGTGCGGCACCACGGTGGACAGCGCTGCGCCATCGCGCACGTGCAGGTGCCAGTCGTCGGGACGGGTGAGGGTGATTGTTGAGGTCATGTGGCGTATTGTCTCAAACGCCAGCCCCACCCCTTCTGACCTGATTCAGTCAGTCAATGGCCGAGTGAGGTAGACCCCTTCGCGGCCCACGATGGGCTCGCGGGTGGGCATGAACAGCGTGCAGTCATCGCAAGGCGCATGGATGGGCTCGTCACCGTCCATGGCGATCAGTTCGCCCTGGGCAAAGGTTTCAAACCCGATCACGGGACGCACAAAGCGGAAGTCCGCCTGGGCCACCACGTGGGTCCTGAGCAATTCAAAACGCCGGGGCGCAGCGCCTGTACCCACCGCTCGCTCAATGAGCCCGAAATGACCGAGAAAATCCAGCGCCACGTTGGTGGCCAGATCGGCCGAACTCTGTTTGAAATGCTGCCCGCATTCGGCCACCAGCGCCGCCCCGGCCTGGCTGTTGGCCAGGCCGTGCTGGCCATGCTGGATCACCGGGGTGCCCGAACCCAGCCCTTGCGGCATCACCAGATGCACCGCCGGAGCCACCAGGGCACTGGCCACCTGGGCATTGCGGGCGAAGTCGGGGTAGACCCAGAAAGGCATCACGTCCTGGCTGGTCGAATGGATGTCCAGAATGTGGTCGGCCTCGGCCACCACGGCGCGCATGGCCCGCGCACGGCGCAGCTCCACGCTGTCCTCCGGGCCATCGAGCCACTGCGACGACCAGATGCGGTTGAAGTTGTGCGTGATCTGGCGGCTGTCAAAAGGCTTGGCCGGATCAAATGTCTCGTAAGCCGCCACATTGGAAAAGCTCACTGTGAGCGTGCCGCGCAGCGGGCGCACCCCCGTGTCCAGCAAATGACAAGCCGCGACCATGCCACAGAACTCGTTGCCATGCGTCAAGGCGTTGATCAGCACATGCGGCCCGGGCACGCCAGACTCGAAACGGTGTACGTAATCCACGCCCACATTGCCCTGTCGGTAAGCGGACAAGTCACGGGGCATGACCTCGATGGCAGGCAGGGTCTGGCTCATGGTTCTTCTCTCTCAGTGCTGCAGGATCTTGTTGAGGAAATCCTTGGTGCGCGGCTGGCGGTTTTCCGGGTGGTTGAAAAACTCGTCCTTGGAGCAGTCTTCCAGGATGCGCCCGCCCACGTCAATGAAGATCACGCGGTTGGCCACCTTACGGGCAAAGCCCATTTCGTGCGTGACCACCATCATGGTCATGCCTTCGTTGGCCAGCTGCACCATCACGTCCAGCACCTCGCCCACCATCTCGGGATCCAGCGCCGAAGTCGGCTCGTCGAACAGCATCACGATCGGGTCCATAGACAGGGCGCGGGCAATCGCCACACGCTGCTGCTGACCGCCCGAGAGCTGGCCCGGAAACTTTTCCTTGTGCGCCAGCAGGCCCACGCGGTCGAGCATCTTCAAGCCCCGTTCACGGGCCTCGTCCTCGCTGCGACCCAGCACCTTGACCTGGGCAATCGTCAGGTTCTCGGTCACCGACAGGTGCGGGAACAGCTCAAAGCTCTGGAACACCATACCCACACGCGAACGCAATTGGGGCAGATCGGTGCCCGGGTCCATCAGCGACACGCCATCCACATGGATGCTGCCCTGCTGCACCGGCTCCAGGCCGTTGACGGTCTTGATGAGGGTGGACTTGCCCGAGCCCGAGGGGCCGCACACGACCACCACATCGCCCTTGTTGATGCTGACCGAGCAGTCGTTGAGCACCTGCACCGGGCCGTACCACTTGGACACATTCTTGATTTCAATCATTTTCATTTCCCCAATTCAGCACGCACTTCAGCGCACGATGGCAATCCTGGCCTGCAAGCGCTTGACGCTCCAGGACAGTGCAAAACAAATCACGAAATAGACCAGCGCGGCCAGGATGTAGGCCTCTTCCGAGCGGCCATAAATCTTGCCTGCGTTGGTGAAGCCCTTGAGCAGGTCATAGGCCCCGATGGCATACACCAGCGAGGTGTCCTGGAACAAGATGATGGTCTGCGTCAGCAGCACCGGCAGCATGTTGCGAAAGGCCTGCGGCAGGATCACCAGGCGCATGTTCTGGCCATAGGTCATGCCCAGGGCCTGCCCGGCAAACACCTGGCCACGCGGGATGGACTGGATGCCGGCGCGCATGATTTCGCTGAAGTACGCCGCCTCAAACGCCACGAAAGTGATGATGGCCGACCACTCGGCCCCGATAGGACGACCGATCACAAAGGGCATGAGGAGGTAAAACCACAGGATCACCATGACCAGCGGCACCGAACGCATGCCGTTGACATAGAAGGTGGCCGGTGCCTCCAGGATCTTGGAGCCCGACAAACGCATCAGTGCCAGCAAGGTGCCAAAGATCACACCGCCGATGGTGGCGACGATGGTCAGTTGCACGCTGAACAACAGCCCGCCAAAAACGAACTTGCGCAGGACTTCGAGGTCGAAGTAGGAAAAATCAAGTCCTAACATCTCAGTGCCCTCCCGTTCCGCCAGAGACGATGAAACCGGGCACGCGCATTTTCTTTTCAATCAGCGCAAAGACACGGTTGACCGCAAAGGCCGACACCGCATACAAAGCCGTCACCGCCAGATACACCTCGATGCCACGCGAGGTTTCTTCCTGAGCCTGCATGGCAAACATGGTGAGCTCGGCAATGGAGACAGCAAACGCCACAGACGAGTTCTTGAGCAGGTTCATCGACTCACTGGTCAGCGGCGGCAAGATGATGCGAAACGCCATCGGCAGGATCACATAGCGGTAGGACTGGGCTGTCGTGAAGCCCATGGCCATGGCGGCATAACGCTGGCCTTTGGGCAAAGCCTGAATGCCCGCACGGAACTGCTCGGCAATGCGCGCCGAGGTGAAAAACCCCAGCCCAAACACCACCAGCACAAAACCAGGCACTTTCTGGAACGCCGGGAATACCTTGGGCACCACGAAGTACCAAAGGAAAATTTGCACCAGCAGCGGAATGTTGCGAAACAGCTCCACCCAGGCGTTGGCCAGCGCCGACACCACCGGACGATTCGGCAAGGTGCGCAAGGTGCCGACCACGGCTCCCACCACCATCGCCACCAGCCAGGAGCTGCCCGCCACCGCCAGCGTCCAGCGCCAGGCTTCGAGCATCCACTCCAGATACGTCCGGCCACTGCCGTCGTCTTGCAGAAAAACCTGCCAGTCCCATGTCATTTTTCAACTCCCGTCAAAGGCAATGCATTTGCCCAAAAAGAAACCCCGCCCAAGTCATCCCCGGCGGGGTTTGCTCAGCGCTCAAGAAGCATCACTTCTTGGCGTAGTCTTCAGCAGGCTTGTCGTTGGGGTTGGCCCAGGCGGCTTTGGTGCTGTCGCTCAAAGCCAGACCGACCTTGACGTTCTTGGGTGGGATGGGTTGCAGGAACCACTTGTCCCACAGCTTGGCCATCTCACCGCTCTTGACCAGGTCACGCACGGTGTCGTCGGCCAGCTTCTTGAAAGCCGGATCGTCCTTGCGGATCATGATGGCGATGGGTTCCACCGACAGCACTTCACCCACGATCTTGAAATCAGCAGGATTCTTGGCGTTGGCGATGTTGCCCGCCAGGATGGAGCCGTCCATCACAAACGCATCGGCGCGGCCAGAGTCGAGCAGCAGGAAGCTGTCGGCGTGGTCTTTGCCAAAGACTTCCTTGAAGTCGATGCCGTTGGCACGCTCATGCTTGCGCAGCAGCTGCACAGAAGTGGTGCCGGTGGTGGTGGCCACGTTGCGGTCCTTGAGCTGTGCAATCGAGGTGATGCCCGAAGCGGCCTTCACGGCAATGCGCACTTCTTCCACATAAGTGGTCACCACAAAAGCCACATCTTTTTGACGGGCAGCATTGTTGGTGGTGGAGCCGCACTCGATGTCCACCGTGCCGTTTTGCACCAAAGGCAAGCGGTTTTGCGAGGTCACCGACTGGAACTTCACGTCCAGCTTCTTGCCCACGGCTTTTTCAACGTTGCCGATGATGCGCTGGCAGATTTCATAGTGGAAGCCAGCGTACTTGCCGTCACCCAGTGTGTAGGACAGTGCGCCCGAAGAATCACGCACACCCATGGTGATCGAGCCGGAAGCCTTGACCTTGTCCAGGGTATCTGCCTGAACGGCTACAGCAGACATGGCCATCACGGCCAGCGCGAGCAAATGTTTTTTCATATCCATCTCCAAAAATTCCGCCATGAGCGGGTTCACATCATCCAATGCCCGATTTTGATGCACCGCCATGGCTCAACCGAGCCGGGCACATGCAGAAGCATGCAGAAAACATGCCTGTTTTCAACATCGTTGACTATAGTCAGTCGATTGTCAGGCCTGCATCAGGGTGTTCCCGAGGAGTCATGCAAAAAATGCATCGGATCATGACCCTTCATGCCCTTGGGACTGCAGGAATTGCCACAAATCCTGCGCTATGCGTTTGTGCACCTGACGGTGCCCCGATTTGGCCCGGTAGGCCCGCACCTCCATGCTCAACTCCAGTGACAGCGACTTGTCCCGCGTGGCAGACACCAGCTGCCCGGCATGCCGTTCTTTCTTCACGGCGCTGCTGGGCAAAAAGGCAATGCCATGGCCTTCCACCGCCATCACCTTGAGGCCTTCGGCCATGTCCGTTTCATACACCCGATCCAGATGGATGGGGGTCGCGGCCTGTTTGAGGATCCAGTCGGTCACCGCGCCCAGATAGGCCCCCGGGGCATACCCCAGATAAGGCAAGGCACGGCTCTCCTGCCCAGGCAGGCTGTACAAGGGGGCGCCGTCAGGGCCGGGTTTGACATAGGGCGCGATCAGCTCATGCCCCAGCACCACCATGTCGTAGCGCTCGGTGTCGAGCTGCAGCGGCTGCGAGGGGTGGTGGTAGGCGATCAGCACATCGCAGCCACCCTCCACCAGGCGCATGGCTGCATCGTGCACATTGAGTGCCTTCAAGCGGCTTTTGATCGGTCCAAAGCTGTCACGCAGCGCCGCAATCCAGGACGGGAAGAAAGTGAAGGCCAGGGTGTGCGGCACCGCAAATTCGATGAAGTCTTGACCCGCCGTGTCGTGCCCCCGCAGCATGGCCCGTGTGCTTTGCAAAGACTGCAGCAACTCCAGCGCCTGTGCGTAGAGCGTCTCACCAGCGGGCGTGAGCGTGGTCGGGTAGGAACTGCGGTCCACCAGATCGGCCCCCGCCCAGGCCTCCAGCGACTGGATGCGGCGCGAAAACGCCGGTTGTGTCACGTGCCGCAACTGGGCCGAACGGCTGAAGCTGCGCGTCTCGGCCAGGCTCACGAAATCTTCAAGCCACTTGGTTTCCATAGGGCGATTATGAAGTCTCGCCGCTTTGCTGCAGCGCCCACATGCGGGCGTAGCGGCCCTGCAGTGCCAGCAGCTGGGCATGGGTGCCGCGCTCCAGGATCTCGCCCGCCTCCATCACCAAAATCTCATGGGCATCGACCACCGTGGACAGGCGATGCGCGATCACCAACGTGGTCTTGTTCTGCGCCACGCTGGCCAGCTCGGCCTGAATGGCGCGTTCGTTGGCCGAGTCCAGGGCCGAGGTCGCTTCGTCAAAAACCAGGATCGGCGGGTCTTTGAGCAAGGTGCGGGCGATCGCCACGCGCTGCTTCTCGCCCCCCGAGAGCTTGAGCCCTCGCTCGCCCACCGAAGTCTGGTAGCCCTTGGGCGTGGCTGCGATGAAGTCGTGGATGCGGGCGGCCCGTGCCGCCGCTTCGATCTCGGCCTGGCTGGCGCCGGTGCGGCCATAGGCGATGTTGTAGGCCACGGTGTCGTTGAACAGCACCGTGTCCTGCGGCACGATGCCCAAGGCGCGGCGCACACTGGCCTGCGTCACGGCGCGGATGTCCTGCCCCGCCATGCGGATGGTGCCTTGCTGAACGTCATAAAAACGGAACATCAAACGCGCCAGTGTGGATTTGCCGGAACCCGAGGGCCCCACCACCGCCACCGTCCTGCCCGCCGGGATCTCGAAGCTGATGTTCTTCAGGATCGGCCGCTCGGCTTCATAGGCAAACGACACCCGATCAAACACCACCGCAGGTGCGCCCTGCAAGACCAGCGCCTGTGCGCCTGGGGCATCCGCGACTTCGCGCTCACGGTCCATCAGCACGAACATCTTGTCCAGGTCGGTCAGGCTTTGCTTGATCTCGCGGTACAGCACACCCAGAAAGTTCAGCGGGATGTAGAGCTGGATCATGAAGGCGTTGATCATCACCAGATCGCCCAGCGTCATGCGGCCATCGACCACGCCCTGCGTGGCGCGCCAGAGCATCGCCACCAGCGCCACGGCAATGATCAGCTGCTGCCCTGTGTTGAGCAGGCTCAGTGAGGTCTGCGCCTTCAGTCGGGAACGACGCAGGCGCTCCAGGCTCTCGTCATAGCGCTGTGCCTCAAAGCCCTCGTTGCCAAAATACTTGACCGTCTCGTAATTGAGCAGTGAATCGACCGCCTTGGTGTGGGCCGCCGAGTCAAACTCGTTGGCCTGACGGCGAAACTGGGTGCGCCACTCGGTGATGCGCACGGTGAAAAAGATGTAGATGCCCAACGCCGCGATGGTGATCCAGGCGAACATGGCGTCGAATTTGACCGCCAGGATGGACAGCACCAGGGCCACTTCGATCAGCGTGGGCACGATGCTGTAGAGCGAATACGAAATCAGCGATTCAATGCCACGCACACCGCGTTCGATGTCACGCGTCATGCCGCCGGTCTGGCGCGCCAGATGGAAACGCAAACTCAGCGCATGCAGGTGCTCAAAGGTCTGCAGGGCAATGGCCCGCGCAGCCCCCTGCGTCGCCTTGGCAAACACCAGTTCACGCAACTCGGTGAAGGCCGACGTGGCCAGGCGCAGCGCGCCATACGTCAGCAAAAGCGCCACCGGCACCACCAACACAGCACGGCCATCGCCAGGTCGCAGATTCATCGCGTCGACCAACTGCTTGAGCAGCAGGGGCACGCCCACGTTGGCGAGCTTGGCCCCGACCATGAACAGCAGGGCGAAACCCACACGCCATTTGTATTGCCAAAGGTAAGGAAAAAGACGCGACAGCGTGTGCCAGTCACCGCTGTGCGCGCCTGCATGGGGGTTGGGAGAAGTTCCGCCGTGGTGGCGCATGAGAGACAATCCTGTAGAAACCAACTGTGGATTGTGCCCATGTCCGAAAACACCCGCCCCAGCGTTGACTTGCCGACCGATCAGGAACTGGTGCTCAAAGTCATCCCCATGCCCGCCGACTGCAATGCCAACGGCGACATTTTCGGCGGCTGGGTCATGGCCCAGGTCGACCTGGCCGGTTCGGTCCTGCCCGCACGCCAGGTGCGCGGGCGCATGGCCACCGTGGCGGTCAACGAATTCATCTTCAAGCAGCCCGTGCGCGTGGGCGACATCCTGTCGTTCTTTGCCAGGATCGTGAAAGTCGGCCGCACCTCGGTGACCGTGAAGGTGGAAGTGTTTGCCGAGCGTTTCCGCTCGCAGGGCGACTACATCAAGGTGACCGAGGCTTCACTGACCTATGTTGCCATCGACGAGGCGGGCAAGCCCCGCCCGATCAGCACACCCCACTGATCAGGACACGATGTAGGCCGCAGCACCGGCCGACATCAAGGTGCCATCGGGCCCGCGAAACTCCATGCGCGACGTGCCGACCCGTGAGCCGACGCGCAAGGCTTCGGCATGGATGGTGAAGTGCTCGCCAATCCCGGGGCGCAGGTAATCGATGCGCAAATCAATGGTGCCCAGCTTGCCAAAGCGCTCCAGCCGCTTGGCAGGCGGCTCGTCCATGTGCTTGGCCGCCAGCGCCGCCATCACAGCGGCGCTGCCGATCGCATCGAGCGCCGCACTGATGACGCCGCCGTGGATGCGGTTGTAGGCAAAGTGCCCCACCAGTTCGTGGCGCATGTCGATGCGGGCCTGCACCCCATCGGGGGCAATGCGCACGAGCTTGAGCCCCAGGGTCTGGTTGAAGACAATTTTTTCTTCGTAGATCTGGCGAAAACCTTCCAGGTAGTCCGGCTCGAAAACGACCGCCGCCGCCGGTGCATGCACCGCCTTCATACCTTGCTGAAGTCCGGCTTGCGTTTTTCCATGAACGCACCAAAGGCTTCTTTGGCGGCAGGCTCTTGCAGCATGCGGCCAAAGCTCTGGCCCTCTTCGTCCATCTTTTGCAGGACTTCTTGCTGGTAGCCGCCCTTCATCAGGCGCTTGGTCTCGATGAGCGAAGACAAAGGCTTGGCGGCCAGCTTGCGGGCTTGCGACTGGGCAATGGCGTTGACCTCGGTCGGTGGCACCACACGGTTGACCAGCCCGACCTCTTGCGCGGCTTCGGCAAAAAAGGGCTCACCGAGCAGCAAGGCTTCGGCAGCGCGGTGGTAGCCGAACATGCGCGGCGCCAACAGGCTCGATGCCGCCTCGGGGCACAGGCCCAGATTGACAAAGGGCATGGAAAAAGCAGCGTTGTCACCGGCATACACCAGATCGCAATGGAACAGCATGGTGGTGCCAATGCCCACCGCAGGCCCGGCGACGGCAGCCAGCAACGGCTTTGGGAAGCTGGCGATGCCGCGCAGGAAGCGGAACACCGGCGACTCCTTTGTGGACGGTGGCTTGTTCAGGAAGTCGCCAATGTCGTTGCCCGCGCTGAAAATGGTTTCATGCCCCTGAAAGACCACCACGCGCACACTGGCGTCGGCGCTGGCCTGGGCCACCGCATCGGCCATGGCGGCATACATGTCCGAGGTGATGGAGTTTTTCTTGTCCAGGCGGTTGAAGGTGATGGTCATCACCCCCGCGTCAATGTGGGTCAGGATATCGGACATGGCGTTCCTTGTGTGAATGGTTATTGAACCCGAATCCAGGTTTGCGTGCGCCCCAGCAGCGGTGCGCCGATGTAGCCTCGGACCTCCAGCTTTTTGCCGCCCTCGATCGGGGTCAGGCGCAAGCTGTAGTTTTTGCCGTTTTCGGGATCCAGGATTTTCCCACCTTCCCACACGGCCTTGCCGTCACTTTGTTGACCGCCCCGGATGATCTCCAGGCCGATCTTGGGTTTACCCTTGCGGTCATCGGTGCACAAGTTGCAGTTCGGCTCCGGGCTGGGGGTGGTGAGCAAGGACCGCTCCACCACACCCGTCAAGCCGCCCGATGCGCTTTGGGCAATGCGGATTTCGGCCTTGGGCTGGTTCGTTTCATCGTCGATGCTGCGCCACAAGCCCACCGGACTCATCTGGGCCTGCGCAGCCAAGGCCAGCAGCGAAGCGGCCAAGACCGCTGTGTTTTTGATCATGACAGTCTCCTCGGGTTTGGAGCGGATCAAGCCAGCGCCGCGTCGGTGTCCATCAGCACATCGCTGCCCGCACGGATGCGGCGCATCAGGCTCGATGTCTCGGGCATCAAGCGGGTGAAATAAAAACGCGCCGTCTGCAGCTTGGCCTGGTAGAACGGGTCGGGGCGCTGGGCCTCCTCTTCGGCTTCGGCCAGTTTTTTCAGCGCAATCTGCGCCGAGCGGGCCCAGAAATAACCCAGCACCAGGTGCCCCACCACGCGCAGGTAATCCACCGCGGCGGCGCCCACTTCGTCGGCATTGCTCATGGCTTTCATGCCCACTTCGCCTGTGAGCTGCGTGAGCTTGCCGCCCAGGTCGGCCAAGGGCTTGATGAACTCGCCCATGGTTTCGTTGGCCATTTCGGCCTTGACCAGCTGCTCGACCAGCTTGCCGAACTTCTTGAGCGAAGCGCCCTGGTTGCCCAGCACCTTGCGGCCCAGCAGGTCCAGCGACTGGATGGTGTTGGTGCCTTCGTAGATCATGTTGATGCGGGCATCGCGCACGAACTGCTCCATGCCCCACTCCTTGATGTAGCCGTGACCGCCGAACACCTGCTGGCATTCGGTGGTGGCCTGCCAGGCGTTGTCGGTGGTGAAGGCCTTGACGATGGGCGTGAGCAAGGCCACCAGCTCGGCGGCGTCGGCGCGCACCGCCTCGTCGGGGTGGTTCACTTCTTTGTCCAGCAGCAAGGCGCAATAGCACGCCAGGGCCCGGCCACCTTCGGCATAGGCCTTGGCGGTCATCAGCATGCGGCGCACATCGGGGTGCACGATGATCGGGTCGGCCGGTTTGCCCGGTGCCTTGACGCCGGTGAGCGAGCGCATCTGCACGCGGTCTTTGGCGTAGGCCAATGCATTCTGGTAAGCCACTTCGGTCAAACCCAGCGACTGGTTGCCCACGCCCAGGCGGGCCGCGTTCATCATCACGAACATCGCGGCCAAGCCCTTGTTGGGCTGGCCCACCAGGGTGCCCACGGCTTCGTCCAAAACCATCTGGCAAGTGGCGTTGCCGTGGATGCCCATTTTGTGTTCCAGGCCACCGCAGTAAATGCCGTTGCGCTCACCGATGCTGCCGTCTGCGGCCACCTTGAATTTGGGCACCAAGAACAAGCTGATGCCTTTGCTGCCGGGTGGCGCATCGGGCAAACGGGCCAGCACCAGGTGCACGATGTTGGCCGCCAGGTCGTGCTCACC
>Ga0228701_1000689_pt1 | contig 26127 bp, 18 predicted proteins | sample McNCre117_Aug_MG_2_FD_178017 | JGI IMG/M metagenome (GOLD analysis project Ga0228701, IMG submission 178017) | Freshwater microbial communities from McNutts Creek, Athens, Georgia, United States - 11-17_Aug_MG | ecosystem: Environmental > Aquatic > Freshwater > Creek | place: USA: Georgia... | reverse complement strand
ATCGGCGTCACCGACACCGAACCAACCCTCGAAATCCAGCACATCGCCACCTGGCAGCTAGCCGACCTCAAGGCTGCGAGTGAGGCGACTTTGCCGGACTTGTTTGGATAACAGCCTTTTGATCCGTAGTTATCTTTCACGATCTTTCAGGTGGTGGCTTGTAGGAGTGTATCCCAGTATTTACTTAGTCAAGCCGTGCTTTCCAATGCCCGGCAGTTCCCTACAATTCCGTCCGATAAACGGAATATGAACGGAATCATCAAAGCCCATCCCAAAAGGCGACTCCCTTGGTTTCATCAACTTTATCCCCGGAAACTTGATATACAGTGAGTCGCCTGAGCGGACCAGCATCGAAAGCTGATTCATCGAGAGGATTAACCCAAAGCGAGGGAAGAAGTACTTGCTCCCAATACAAATCAAGTCTGCCGATTAGAAGAATGGCGCTGACTTTCCTGTTGCCTCGTTCTAGATCCCAAAAACCATCCCGTCGTCGAAAACTTTCAGCTTGTCCTGGAGGATTTATTGGAACTCTTAGAGCTTCGCTCCCAAACAAAGCACCCATTCGATGCCAATTGTCGGTTCCAGGTACAAAACTTTGTTCAAGGATGGCGAACACAAGAGGATATTCAAGATTTTTATAGTGGCGACTTTTTGTTTTTAGCTTCGAGCGGAGGTCTTGTAAATCTGTAACTAGTCCTAAGCCGCCCATACCCGACATAAGTAGAGCTTTAGAATCAACATCAGGTTGGGGGTGAGGCCATGCATTGACAGTGAAAACCCAGTCACCAGATTTGATTTCTTTTTCAGGGCTATCTAGAAGAGTTAGGTTCTCAGGCCCGTCAACTGAATCTAGAAAATCGCTTATTTTGTCTCTAAGCTCGTTAACTTTGGGCGTGCTATCCGCCATGTTGTCTGGTCGAATTGCGAATCCGACTTTGGTTCTTTTTATGGAATAGAGCTTGTCAAGGATTTGAGCCCAAATTTTGGCTGCAGTGCTTGGTTCTTTGTAAATCGCCGAAGCTTCGACGTAAAAATGCGAGTCCCCTAGAGCCACTAAGAAATCTGGAGTTGTTCCCGACGGGGCCTGCTTTAGTCGGGTTACGTGCAACCCAAAACTTAGTAGCATAGCGTAGACATACAGCTCCCAAACCGCACTAATGAACTGTTCATTCAACGGTGAGTTAAGGCGTTGAAGAATGTCCGTATCTGTCTTATCGTTCCAAACTTCGTACCATTTCGATATTCTGCTTCTTGCGAGTTTCGCCTGGCTAAATTGACCTCGCCTAACGTCCAAGCAATAGCGATTGTGCAGATTTGGCATTTGCCTCTCTGTAGGGTAGAGCCATTCGTGTTTTTCACTCATTGGAAACTCTTTTAAATCGCAAGCTTTGTGTGCAACACCTTGCCGATGATTTTCACCAATCGAGCTAGCTTGGCTTCATCGCCTAAAACTTCCTCTCCCATGGCTTTCAAATTATCCCCTGATGCAAGAATCGCCGTAAGTAATACTGTCTTAAGGTCAGGGCTCTCAAGGAATTGCTCAAGCGTGTTACCAGAAGTTGCTTGTTTCGTGATGTTTGTGTCTTCTGAAGCTTTGGCAGTGACATAAGTGATGAACCCCTCGAAGTCGCCTGAGGTGAGTTCCTCAGCATCAAACAGGGTGTTCATTTGCTCGATGGCTTCTCGGAGCGATGTCATCACTGGGTCGTAAGCGTTACCGGAACCTACGGCTGTCAAAGGCTTCAGTGAGCCCTCCTCGCCCGCAATGTTGATTGCGGTTGTTTCGGACTTTTTGAAGCCTAGTTTGGTCAGTTCAACGCCGGCCAAATCGATGTCGGTGCTTCTTGAACCAGCTCGAATCTCTCGAGCTAGCAAACGCAGGAAGATTGAGCGTTTCTCAAGGTCAGTGTCTTCGTAGTTGTACAACTGGGATAGGAAGTCGTAGGTTTTCGTGAATGACTCGACGCTCTTCCTGAAGTCCTCCAGCCCGTCCAGCTCCATACGATTGCCAGAGGTTTCCGCTGCCTCCCACTTCTTCCAGAACCGATCTTTCACCTGGGCCAGCGAAGCCGACAACTTGTTGTTGCCCTTCTTTTGGACAAAGACCCGAGCAACTTCTTCAACCTCGCTCATGTCGTAAATACCTGAGTGGTCAAGTTTGGTAGCGATGTCGTGAACCAGGTTCGGGTCAGTGACATCGGCAAGCTTTGCGTCCTTGAAATAGGGCTCGAAAGCCTCCAAGATGTCCGACGGCTCGTTCACAAAATCGAGGATGAACGTCGCATCCTTGCCCTTGGCTGTGCGGTTTAGGCGTGAAAGCGTCTGAACTGCAGTGACACCTGAGAGTTTCTTATCCACATACATCGACACAAGCAGAGGCTGATCGAATCCTGTTTGGAATTTGTTTGCTACCAGCATCACCTGATACTGGTCGGTCCCAAAAGCTGATGCTAGTTTTCGCCCACGAAGCCCCGGGTTCATGTTGTTCTCGTTGAACGGAACTGGACTAACGTCAGGCTCACTTATCTCTCCCGAGAAAGCAACCATCGCATTCACATCTTTGTAGCCGTGCTTAGCAATGTACTCGTCAAAGGCAAGCTTGTATCGAACCGCTTCTTTACGTGAACCAGTGACAACCATGGCTTTTGCTTTGCCATCCAAACGCCAAGCAACATTTTCACGGAAGTGCTCGATGATGATTGAAACCTTGGCTGCGATGTTGGTTGGGTGCAATCGAACCCAATACATGAGTTCCTTGAGCGCTTCGCTCTGAGCCACTTGCGGGCCATCCGAGTCGTACTCCTGACCATTGTGTGTCAGCTTGAATGCCAGTTTGTAAGGTGTGTAGTTCTGCAAGACATCAAGGATGAAGCCTTCTTCGATGGCTTGTTGCATTGTGTAAACGTGGAACGGCGAAGGCAAAGTTTCGCCTTCCTTCACGCGCCCAAACAACTCCATGGTCTTTGCTTTGGGCGTGGCCGTATAGGCGAAGAAACTTATGTTGCTTGGCTCAGCCCTGTTAGCCATCTCCGCTGCTAGGAGGTCCTCAACATTAAAGTCGCCACCGTCTTGAAGTGACTTCCAATCCTCATCACTGAGAACCTTCTTCAAACTGCTCGCAGTGTTCCCCGTCTGTGATGAGTGAGCTTCATCGGCAATGATTGCGAAACTCTTACCCTTTGCAGCTGCGGATTCTTGGATCTGACCAAGAATGAAAGGGAAAGTCTGCATTGTCACAACAATCACAGGCTTGCCTTGTGCAAGTGCCTCGGCGAGCGCCGTTGATTTTGACCCTTGCTTGTTTGTGATTGCGGCTACGACTCCTGTTTTGTGGTCGATTTGTTGGATTGCTGAACTTAGTTGATCGTCTAGGACTGTGCGGTCTGTTACGACTATTACTGAGTTGAAGACTTTCTTTCCTGAATCGTCGTGAAGGGTGGAGAGTTGGTGGGCTGTCCATGCGATGGAGTTGGTTTTACCTGAACCTGCTGAGTGTTGGATCAGGTATCGGTGTCCTGGTCCTTCAGTTTTTGCTGCCTGAATGAGTTTGGATACTGATTCCCATTGGTGATACCTAGGGAATAGCAAGCTCTCTCGTTTGGATTGTTCGCTAGTTACTGGGTCGATGGTGTTTTCGATGCTTAGGTGCATGAAACGGCCAAGGATTTGGAGCCAATTGTCTTTTTGGAAAACCTGCTCCCAAAGGTAAGAGGTTTTCGAACCCTCTGGGTTGATTGGATTACCTGCTCGCCCATCATTGCCTTTATTGAATGGCAGGAAGTAAGTTTTCTCTCCAGCTAACTTCGTGGTCATGTAAACCTCGGAGTTCGAGACAGCAAAGTGCACCAATGCTCTGTGCCCGAACGAGAGCAACGGCTCACCTTTTGGATCACGGTCGTTCTTGTACTGATTGATTGCATCTTCAACACTTTGGGTGAAGTCTGTTTTGAGTTCGATAGTTGCAACTGGGATACCGTTGACGAACAGAACCAAGTCGATGCTCTTGTTGTTTTTGGTGGAGTAATGCACTTGGCGCATTACCCTCAATCGAACCTTCGAATACTTCTCAAGTGTGGCTGGGTTCAGATTGTCAGCGGGTTTGAACTGGCACATCTCAAACTTGGCAGAACCATCTTTGAAGCCAGAACGCAAAACATTCAAGGCCCCGCCACCCTGTGACAGATTGGCATCGAGCGATTTGGCCAGCCTTTGAACCAAGGCCTTCATAGCCTTGTCCTTTTGAGTCTGAATGTCACTTGGCTTAACAAGTTTTGCAAACTCGGATGGCTGACTCTCGCCTAGCCAGGCAAGCACGTCTTCAGGGAAAAGTGCCCGATCCTTGTCATAGCCTTTATCCGTTTTCGAATAAAGCCAGCCCGAGGCCTCAAGTGATTCACAAAGTTCAATCTCGAACTTGTACTCGTTATATTCGGCCATTACTTATTCCCCCCAAACATCAATTTTCCCAGTTACTGCCGCGGAGATCAATGCTGATTTGCGTTCTGTCAACTTATCAAGCATCTCTTCATTTGTAGCCAGCAGTCGGTCTATTTGGCTAGTTTCCCTATCCAAATAGTCCGCAATTTCCACCTGTTCGGTCATTGGAGGCAAAACCATCTGAACATTAGAAACAGCACCCTCACTCGTTGATGGCACTGCCCCAGGATTCACAATCAAACCAAAAGGAATCTGTTGAAGCAGGTAATAAAGGAATCTGGGGAGAACACCTGTTTTGGGGAAAATAGCCATCATATTGTTATCGATACATGAGTTCTCGAAAATCGTTCGAACTCTGCCGAGTAATAGTGCGGCCCCAATTTTAGCCATTACAATCGAGCCGGCCGGATAAATTTTTGCTCCGAGTTGCCTGGCGGTAGCCCTAGATACTGTGTCTTCCCGTATTGAAATTATTCCGGTGGTATCCGCCTTGGCCAAAGAATTTACCTTTAGGAATGGGATTTCTTCATCAGTTCGCCCCTGGAATTCAATGGGAAATCCTGCGCCTGCACCTGTGTTGGCGAAACGTTTCAACGAGCCGAGCTGCCAATGCTCAGGGACCTCTCCGAGCCAAAACGTATTGGTCTTACGCATTCGAACGTTTTTTGGCATTCCCTTAGTGACACAGCGTTGGATGAGCGAACTGCGTCGCCTTTCGAGAGCAGCACCTAATCCTTTTTGTTTCTCGATGAGATTGTCAATTGTAAGGAGTTGTTGGTCTAGGAAGTCAGCTATTGCTTTCTGCTCATCCAGAGGTGGTACAGGGCAGGAAATTTGTCTCATTAATGAATAGCGAGTACTCCAGAGGTCGTCCACTATTCCAGTTCCCCATCTGTAAAACTCCTCCTGGAAAGCTGTGGATCTGAACAAGTGATGGGCGTAAGCGGGATGGTACCTAGTTGGTTCTAAAACGGTATAAATTACTGAACAGCTTCCGTCTAAAGGTGAAACTCCTGCCGAACCTTTGCGATCAGATCGCTGATTTATTACGAAGTCACCTCGTCGAATTAGTTTTCGCCCATCTGAATTGTCAGACTTCGCTGCTGTTTCGAGTTGAGGTAGAATGCCATTTTTTGTAACCGAAAGCGGCTCGTAGCCCTTATCGGAGACAATTTCGTTTCTGTGATTGAAGCAATGCCCTATTTTTGAGATTTCCCAGTGCGTTGGTACTTTCCCGATCCATTTGCTCCCGCTGTCGACCAACATGGTTACTTCTCAATTTCAATCAAGAGTTCCGAAATCTCCGCAATCAACATGTTGAGTTCTGCGTCGATTTCCTCGAGTGGCCTGGGTGCCTCGTACTTGTAGAAGTGTCGAGTGAACGGAATCTCGTATCCCACTTTGTTCTTGGATGGGTCGACCCAAAAGTTACTTAGGTGTGGTGCTATTTCTCGGGCGACATAGCTTTCTATATCTTCGCTAAGCGGCACATTCTCCGTGTCTCGAAGTGATGGGTCTGCAAGCAGATTACCCTTGGCGTCTTTAACGTGTGGTGCGTTGTCATCGTGTTTGGCCAAACCTGACACTAGGTTTTTTACTTGCGTCGCCGTGAGGCCAAGCCCTTCAACTGCTCGACTTAGTCGCTTTGTAAATCCGGCCTGATCGGTTGTTGAAGTTGAATCATTACTGGCTTCCGTGTTTAGTGCCTCTTCGAGTGATAACCGAGTGCCTGCACTCAGCTTCTCAAATGGCTTGGAGTCCAGAACATTTTCAATGCGTTCCGGCGTTATTGCCCATGAAAGTCGAAGCGGTTGTTCAACTGTGATAGTTGTATAGCCAAAGTCAGTTGTTTTGAAGATTTTGGATTGCTCAGATTCTTCGAAATCGGCGTATAGTCGAACGATTCTGTTGAGGTTGCCTTGCCCAATTTCAGATCGCTTATCCCCGAGGCCTTTACGTAGTTTTTCGAATTCATTCGTTGCATCGATGAGCTGCACTTTACCCTTGCGTTCCGCAAGTTTATGGTTGCTCAGTATCCAAATGTAAGTGGCGATTCCGGTGTTGTAGAACATGTCTTTTGGCAGCCCAACGATAGCTTCCACTAAATCTTGTTCTAGGAGGTACCTGCGAATCTCAGACTCGCCTGAGCCAGCAGCACCTGTGAACAAAGGGGAGCCATTCAGTATGATGCCGATTCGCCCACCGCCTTGAGCAGTAGGACGCATTTTCTTTACAAGGTGCAAAAGGAACAGAAGGGATCCGTCAGAAACTCTCGGAGTGCCGGGCCCGAAGCGTCCGTCGAAACCACGCTCTTTATGCTCACGCTCCACAAAATCTTGCTGTTTCTTCCACTCCACGCCGAAAGGTGGGTTAGCGAGGCAGTAGTCGAAGTGTTTGCTGTGGTGGCCGTCGTTGGTTAGAGTATCTCCCCAAACCATGTTTTCGACTTCTTGGCCTTTGATAACCATGTCTGCTTTCGCAATTGCGTAGGACTCGCCATTTAGCTCTTGACCAAACAGGGTCAGGCGGGCATCCGGGTTGAGGTGACGAATGTATTCATCAGCAACAGAAAGCATGCCACCAGTGCCCGCCGTAGGGTCGTATACGCTGCGAACTACACCTGGCTTGCTAAGAACTTCATCGTCTGTGGCAAAGAGTAGATTCACGATAAGGCGAACAACATCTCGCGGAGTGAAGTGCTCACCAGCAGTCTCGTTAGATGCTTCCGCAAATTTGCGAATCAGCTCCTCGAAAATGAGACCCATTTCAACATTTGAAACGGTTTCGGGATGTAGATCGATGCTTGAGAACTTCTGGGTGACAAGTAATAGCAGGTCGTTTTCATCCAGCTTGTTCAGTTGTGATGAAAACTCATAGCGCTCGAAGATGTCTCGAACGTTTGGCGAGAAGCCTTCGATGTATGCGAGGAGGTTCGCTTTGAGGTTTGTAGTGTCACCGGCTGCCTTTTTTAGGTCATATGGCGAGGTGTTGTAGAAGCTGTAGCCAGATGTTTTTTGGAGAAGAAAGTCGAGTGCTGCACCGGCATTTTTGTTCTTGGCGAACTCATCGAGAACCTTGGCCTTGGTGGCCTCAAGGGCACTATCCAGGCGCCTTAGAACCGTGAATGGCAGGATTACTTTGCCGTAATCGGCAGACTTATAGGTGCCTCGCAAAAGGTTTGCAATCGTCCATATAAATGCGGCGTTGTTAGTTTCGGACATCATTCCCCTACTGTTCAAATCTAAGGCTAGCCGATTAGAGAGATTTGCTCGACCTAGTTCAATCACGAAAAATTTTGGCTTTCCCCTACGACATTTTGAACTCAGAATCCAGTGCTTCTTCGGGGAACTTCGCAAGTTGGAGCAAATATGTCAATTGGTTTGTATAGAGTGGTTTGATATTGGAGGGGCGGCAAACTTGGAATACAAAGTCAAGTTAGATAACGAGTCTGAGTGGGGAAAGTTTGGCTCATGGTTTGAATCTTTTGTTGATCTCGGCTACAAACTCTACAACTCTAGAAAAATGGGGCACGTTTACAAGAACGTCGCAATTGGCGTTCCCAAGAGTCCTTTTGTAGGTTTAGCGCTAGCAATCGGATTCAGTCGCGCCGCATATAAAGAAGGCACCGATTTCTCAAAATCTGTCGCATTTGAAGATCTTAAAGTCGGTGACCTTATTGCTTTTCGCGGTGGATGGAGTCAGCCAACCAAAAGTGTAAGTCGACTTCCGATCAGCAGCGTTGGCGAAGTTCAAGCGATCAAAAGTGATAGGGGGGCCATCGCAGAGATCGTCTTCAAATTCGATACCAACTCAATGTTGGAGACAAGGCGATTTAATCGGGCGATGACATCAACCGACCAAACTCAATTGCCCAGATTGTTTTCGGTGCCTGCTGGGACACCTCAGCGCCCTGAGAGAACGCGTAAAAGCAGAGAAGTGCCTAACGATTCACCTCGTTCTCAGGCAAATCGCGAATTTTTCGAAAGCTGGGACTATCAGGTTTGCCCAACGCTCTTGATTTTCGGCCCTACTGGTCGTCTTGAGGATTATAAGAAACCACTCATTAGCGACGCAGAAGTTCACTCCAAACTAGAGATTGAATACGATACCTTGTTCAACCTAGCTCGACTGGACAGATTAAGTAATGATGTCAGCCCTCACTTTGTAAATGCGGTCGAACAGATTTCCCAATATCCTGTTGACGGGACACCGGCGTTTGAGACTTTAAAGCGGTTCCCATTCATATGCCTAGACGGAAATGATGCAATCCTTGCTCTTGCAGAAAAACCTGCACTTCAAGGTAAAACAATCATTGGCCTTTGGGAGGCTACTGGAAATCAACATCAGGAAGTTGCTATGAGAAGCTTCACGAAGGCAGCCAGCAAATATTCTGCTGTCGCCGACATCGCTCAAGCACTTGGATGGAAAGCACCGGCTGGCGTGCAAATTTGGGGGTGGAAATAATGAAACACTTCTCGCCAGACCTAGCGTTCAAGAATCTTTCAGACCTGTGGGACAACGGAATTTTCGTGAGAACCTTTTCCGACGAAAATCGCGAATTTGCATTCGCCCTAACAACCAACTTACTTAAAGCTATCTCGGGGAAAAACCTAGACGGACTCGAAACTGCGCTCAAATACTTGCATTGGGATTTGCGTGGGTATATTCCAAACCCTAATAATCCTGAGTCGCGCTGGACGAACCGGCGAATAGCGCTTCACAATGAAATTGGCATTAACACGCACGCATTGAATGCCGAAATTGTGGAGACAGGAAAGTCGCTAATTTCTCGCCTAAATCTGCTAACCGCACAAGATTCGAACTATGGGCAAGAAATCGTTGAAATAGTGAAGGCAGAGCCTGAAGTTGCATTTGTGGTGGAGCGACCATGGCAGCGATCCGAACTGGAGGCTCTGCTAGTTGGCCTTTTCCCGGAACCTGAATACCAGATTTTCCACCTTGGAAGATTTGTGTCTTTTCCTCCAGCAAACTTCAAGAAAGTCGTGATATTGGCTGCTCCGAGAAAACTTTCTGACAATCACATTCGTGCAATTGTTCTCGGTGGCATATCTGGCAACTACTCGTTCCTCGCACCTAACTGGTTAATTGGAAACGAACCTACAAAAATAGGGCAGCAACTTGTACCGACTTTGCGAACACTCTCTCTGCCTACCGTGCATTTAATTGGTCCAAAATCAGATGACCTATCAATCCAAACTGAAGATTTTTTTGTTGAAGACTTAGTGGTCGAGAGCCCTCTTAGCATTGAGAAATTAATCTCACATGGAGATGTTTACTGTCGTCACATTCATCTAAATGATGGGCTGATCATTCCTGTCGAGAGTGATGCAACTCGAATCAGCACGCTTTTGCGAGATGAAGAATCTCTTATTCGGGTTTCGTTCAAGAAGCCATTCGATGAATTGACTGTGGGAGAAGTTGTTTTTAACCTTCGTGATGGAGCGGAAGACACATTCCTAATGGATCTTGCTGCCATGTCTATGGGAACTGAATTCCGAACATTCACTTCGGCTCGCCTCAAGTGGAAGTCTCGTGCCAAAACTCTGATTGATGAATTCGGCTTCGACAGCACTGTAAATAGCTTGAAATCGAAGGGAGTTAGCACCGCCCATTATTTGCAAGATTGGATCGATGATGACGACTTCGTGAGCCCTAGGGCAAAGAGCGATTGGAGTAATTTTCTTAAGGCTCTTGGTTTTTCATCGGTCGAGGTCAGTAACCTTACTTCCCTTACGACCAAACTCCGCGCTCAACTAATTTCGATCGGTCAGCAAGCGCGATCAGCGATGGCAGATTCCATTAACTCCGAAGAATGGGACCGTATTCAAGCAGGCCAAGTGGTTACAAAAAAACTTGCCGAATATGGGGATGCAGAATTCATAATCTCGACTGTTACGACAATTGGCGATGTAATTCTTAAGTGCCACCCAAATGACTTGCGAAAAGTTAGGCGGCTCTAGATTTGGTTAGGATGCGTCCCACCGCAATTTCGCCCGATTCTCCTCCTGGCGAAAAACTATTGTTCTCGAAACTTAGTGAATTACTAGGAGCCGATAACTGGATTGCATTGCATTCTTTGGATATTTTTGGCGACATTCCAAATGGTCAGGGCGAAGCAGATTTTGTAATACTCATCCCAGGGCAAGGACTTCTAGTTGTAGAAGTAAAATCCCATCTTAGAGTCCGAGCAAAAAATGGTATCTGGACCTTGGGGAATGATGCTCCTTCAACTCGTGGGCCTGTAAAACAGGCTTGGAATGCTGCACACGCAATTAGGAACTACCTGCAAGGCCAGGGAGTAGATATTTTCGATGTCCCGATTGTGCCCTGTGTTTGGTTTACAAATGCAAACGATGAGGAGGTGGAACCATCGATTGAATGGCAAGAATGGATGTTGCTCTATGCGAAAGATATGCCAAAACCGCTTAAACAAACCATCAATAGGGTATTTTCTGGAGCCCTCTCAATGTTTGAGTCCGGGAGTCTACGCTTCAGCACAAATCGCGCATCTGCCCTGAAGCTCGAAGCAATTGCAAAGGCACTTAGGCCAGAAGTTGCAATTACTAAAACAGCCGAAATGCGTGTTGCCGAAATTAACGAGTGGGCGCAGTCTGCGGTGGATCAGCAGATTGATGCAGTTGCCGCTATACGTGGCCTGACTAAACCTTTTCTACTCCAAGGCATAGCTGGAACTGGCAAAACTCACATCGCCATTCACGAAGCAAAATTGGCCCATCTGCGAGGTGAGCGTACTTTGTTCACATGTTTCAATGCTTTACTCGCAGACTATTTGAATTCTCAACTTGCTGATTATTCGCGGGTAGAAGTTAAGCATTTCCATAAATTCATGACTGATCTTGTTGGGTCGCAGAACACACCTGAGAATGATCCGGATTGGTGGAGCAAGACTTTACCAAGTCTTACTTTAGGCAAATTGGTTGAATTACCGCTTTCTTCGCGATTCGACACACTAATTGTCGACGAGGCGCAAGACCTGGGCCTTACTGCTTATTTGGAAGTAATGGATTTTGCACTTGAAAAAGGACTATCAAATTCATATGCCTTGTTCACTGGAGATTTCGCACATCAAGGAATTTATATTGAAGGCACTCAAGCGCTGAGCAACTACAAAATGATGATGCCTGGTTTAACGGTTCTAAATCCACTCTCCAAAAATTGCAGAAATACAAAAATTCTTGGGGATCAGGTCATGTCCTATGTTGGTGAGCCACAAGCCTACAGCGGCTACCTGAGAAAAGACGAAGGACTTGAACCGAGACCTGGCATCGCTGAAAATAATGAGCAAATACCCAAAATGCTTTTCTCCGAACTTGATCGCCTTTCAAAGTTATACAAAAGCGAAAATATCGTAGTCCTGAGTTCAAACAAAAAGATGTTGGAACAGGTCCTATCCTCAAAAAACATCGCAAGGACCGAGCTCGGTAGAAAAAGGTCTGGAAAAATACGTTGGGGTTCAGTTCAGTCCTTTAAAGGCCTTGAGGCTTTAGCAGTACTTTTAGTTGAATTCGAACCGGGCTATGGAACGACTAAAGAAACATTCTACGTAGCCGCAACTCGCACCTTGTCTGAATTTGTCTTTTTATACCCATCTAGTTTGTTGCCAAAAGTATTTAGGAGTGATCGTGGTTAATAACGCACGTGAAAAAGTTGTTAAATATCTTATTAATGAGATTTGGGGGCCAGCAATTCCGCCAGAAGGTGATGGAATCGTTGAGCTGCCGGAGCCGGAGCCGAGTGGCACTTACTCGATCCCAGGTGAAGGTAACTTACCGCGAATTCTGGATAAAACGACTGGTGACTTATTAGTTACCGGCGCCGCACCAAAAATGATCTATGGCACTGGTGTCTTGCATTCGCAGGAGGACTGGGACTCTCCAGAGGAGAGTGACTCCAATGAAAATGCAGATGAGCCTAACCAACTAACCGCAGACGATGCTCCCCTTGCTCTTCTGGAAAATCACGTTACTCATGGGGTTGATGATGAACCGAGTTCCTTTTCACTAGATCAAAGTCAGAAGAGGAAGCCAAGTGCTATGGGTTTTACGAGCGAACTTGTGCTTTTTGACGGAGATATTTGTTCAATTCAATTTAAAGGAGCTGTTTACGACGAAATTAAATTGTCTTTTAACGGTAGGGCTTATAGTGGCTGGAAGCGGAGAGAAGTAGAACTAAAAGGTGCATTGGAATGGAGTTCAGACACCACAACCGTTAACGAGTTGATCTCAATAAGTCTTGAAGGTGAACTTTCACATTTAGTCTCAGCAAAAGTAAGGTTCAGAAAATCTACAATTCAAACTGATGCAGGCCATGGTCTGGTTGCAACCTTTGTCATTAAGAATGAGACAAAAGAGCCTAATGAAGTAGATGTTTTTCAGAGTGTCCTTTCGATTCGCCTTGAAGGTGAAGGCCATTTACGGAGCTCAAAACATTCAGACAACTCCGACTCGGAACAGCGTGAACTAGATCACCTTTACCGACACACTGATAACTTCGCTGTTGGCCATGGAACATCAGTTACTTGGCCACAGGTGCCTCTTGGCGAGAAACTAAGAGAAATCGAGACAACGTCATTGCCAACTTTCTACCAGGAAGTCTTGGATTTTGAAGGAGCTCCGACGGCTTCGATGGATGATTTGGCTCGTGCTTCACAACTCGAACTCACATCTTTTCTTCGCCCAATAGTGACTAACTTTGAACAATGGATTAGTGAAGAACAAGCTCAATCACTCTCAAGCGCAGGAGACCCTGAGGTGACAGCGCGACTAGTTGCACGTGCAAGCCATGTTCTCGACCGCATAAAGCAAGGCTTCGCCTTAGTCACATCTGACGAATTTGCTTTCAGAGCTTTTACTCTCGCTAACAAAGCCATGTATGAACAACAAAAGAATGGACGGCGTGCAGTTAGAGAGTGGAGCCGCGACTCACAAAAATCATATTTTGCAGCGGAACCATTCTCCCTCCCCCCGATTAGCGAGCCATCTGGAAAATTTGGACGATGGCGACCATTCCAACTTGCATTTCTGCTAGCGGTACTTCCTGGACTCGTTGACCCAAAAGACGAATCTCGGGAAGAAGTCGACTTGATTTTCTTCCCTACTGGTGGTGGAAAGACGGAAGCCTACTTAGGCGCAAGTGCCGTTTCGATAATTTTGCAAAGGCTCAAAGGCAACGTGGATCAGGACTTTGGAGTCAATGTTCTAATGCGATACACGTTGCGTCTTCTCACAATTCAGCAGTTTGAAAGAAGCTCGGGGCTTATTTGCGCACTTGAACAGATTCGTCAGACTATGCCGCAAACTCTTGGCTCCACGCCCATCTCCATTGGCGTATGGCTTGGAGTTCATACAACACCAAACTGGCGAAAGGAAGCATTAAGCCAGCTCAAGGACGTCAAAAATAGAAAGTCGGAGGATCCCAATCCTTTCGTCCTAAATCGATGCCCTGTCTGTGCTGCAGAATTTGGTTGGGATGGAAAACACTGGCGGGGTTATGAAGCAGTTCCCAAAACCGGTAAATACTCGACACTTAGATTCGTTTGTCCTGACTCGAACTGCTATTTTGGAAATGCAGAAAACCCACTTCCAATCTGGATCACAGATGAGGATGTTTACTCTCAAAAACCAACGTTCGTTCTAGGCACAGTCGACAAGTTTGCACAGATGGCCTGGCAAGAGCGCGCACGCTATTTATTTGGATTTGGAGCAGATGGCGTTCGCGTATCGGACCCCCCAGTATTAGTGGTCCAAGATGAATTGCACCTTATTTCTGGCCCTTTAGGTTCTATGGTTGGTCTTTACGAACCGATCATTGAAGAATTATGCACAGATAGGCGTGGACCTACACCAATACGTCCAAAGATAATCGCGTCTACTGCAACTACTCGTAAGTACGAGACTCAAATTGATACTTTATATGGGCGTGAAAAAGTGATGCTTTTCCCACAGGCCATTTCGAGAGCCAACGAAACTTTCTTTTCACGTGTTATGTATGAACATGATGGAGTTACCAAGAAAAAAGGAAGCTTATATATTGGGGTAAACCCAGCCACGTACATGAATGGGCAGCTCTCTGCTGCTCGTGTGGCTGCGATTCTCAAGCAAGCTCCAAATATGGAATCTGACCCGAATAACAAGGATATGGACTTTTATAGAACTTCACTTTGGTTCTTCAATAGTCTTCGCGAACTTGGAATGACACTAACTCTGATGCAGTCAACCGTTCGCGATTTAATTGCTGGTATGAGGGTGGCCAATAGGCTTCCCGGCCCAAAGGCTAGCTACCCATACAAAATTATGGAGTTGACAAGTCGCATTGACTCGAACAAGGTTTCGAGTTCGCTTGCTGCACTTTCACGACCTAGCTGGGATCCAAAGTCTTTCGATACATGCCTGGCTTCGAGCATTATGGAGGTAGGCGTCGACGTACCTCGGCTTGGTTTGCTAACAATAATGTCTCAGCCAAAGACAACTTCTCAATACATCCAGGTTTCTGGGCGCGTCGGACGATCCGGTGATGCTGGGCCAGGTCTAGTAGTCATGCTATACAACACAACTAGAGCTCGCGACCGCAGTATTTACGAGCGATTCCAGAGCTACCATGAAACCTTGTACGCACAGGTTGAGCCAATCAGCCTTACCCCGTTTGCCGTACAAGCTTTAAACCATGGCTTGAAGGGTGCTTTAATCTCGCAATATCGTATGACTAGCCCAATGGAATCAAAGCCAAATGACGTCAATTGGGAGTCATTTGACAAGGCAGTTGCAGTCTTGCGAGCGCGCCTAATTCACATAGATAGTGGGTCACCATCACTCAACGACTTTGAACTGCTAAGTAAACGATTGAAAGCCTTTTGGAGTCGATATAGACCTACTAGATGGGACTACACATACAAAGAAGAAAATATCGCACCAGATAATGAATCTGTTCCCGCACTGATGAGAAAACGTCGAGAGCGTATGGACAAGATCCCAAACGAAGAAAGTTTTATGGTTCCAACTTCAATGCGCAATGTTGATGGGCAAACAAAACTCGTAATTATGAATCCTTATAACTTTCACGAAGAGGAAAACTAGTGGCAGGAAACGAAATAAGGCAGTCGAACGTGATCCAGGGGTCGGGACCTGGCTCCCTAACTGTGCTTCAAGAAGGTTTGTCGGTGATGATCTCCGGGCTTGATGCTTGGTACAAAGTCAAGGTCCAAATTCCTCCTAAAGCGGATGACGGTTTAGCAGAATTCATTTTGAAAACCGACATCCCCAGAAAATGCACTCTAAGTGACCCAAGGCTCGAATCCATGTTGCAGGTTGAATTCTTTGCAGTTCCTCCAGCTGTAGGTCTGGATTCCGAAGCAAAACAGAGCGAATTCGTTCCGGTGACAGTATTTCCTTGTTGGACAATCTGCTACAACTGTCGAACCCTCTCCAAGATCGATTCCGTTTCCCAAGTGCTTCCCAATTGCAGTCATTGCCTAGCAAGTGAAAATAAGAAACGTAAAGTGGTGCAGTCAAACTTTGTCATTGCTTGTGAGAATGGGCATATAGACGAATTCCCTTGGCGTCTCTGGGTCCATAAAGGTGAAAAACCCGAGTGTGATAATGCCCGACTGGAAATGTTCACGGCAGGTTCCGGTGAGCTTAAAGGTCAAAAGGTTGTCTGCACGAAATGCCGCGCTACGAGAACTCTTGCAAATACAAATTCTTCGGAAGCCGGTGAGACCTTCCTCAGCAAGAATCTTTTTAGCGACGCAACCCGTATATATCACTGCACGGGGAAAAAGCCTTGGCTAGAGCAATTCGATGATTGCGGGATGCAAGTCCGCATGGTGCTTAGAAGTGCTTCAAATCTTTATTACTCGACCGAGTACAGTTCAATTTATGTACCTTCTCAAGAGGAACCGGAGAATCCAATTGATGAACTGATTCAACATAAGAGCCTCCAGCTAAGAACGCAACTTCTGATTCCTTATGGATACAACTATGGTGACTTTGCACGACACCTCAAATACGAAGATCCTGACTTTAGAGATTTCGACTCTGCAGAGATAGAGGATCGCCTTCGCAAAAGACTTCCACAAGTCGCAACTGAAACTGTTATACCTGAAAGCGAAGTAAGGATTTCAATCAAAAACCCGGAATGGGATGCACTGAATCGATTACAAGAAAATGAAAGTCTTAGAGTGCGCAGCGTTGGTTATATGAACTCGATTGCTGGAGTCAGTGCAATCCACGCAATTCCAACACTAGTTAAAACAACAGCTTTGGCAGGTTTTAGTCGCTTGCTCCCGAAAGCACAAACCATTGGTGACGCAAAATCGTTGTTGCGAAGAACCACTAAGAATCCAAGACAGTCAAATTGGTTGCCAGCTGTTCAATATGTTGGAGAAGGAATCTTCATCAAACTCGATGATGAAAAACTAGCAAAATGGGAGAACCAGCCGGGAGTCCTCAAACGAATTCCAAAAATCAAAGAAAACTTGGAACGTTATGGGCGTGAAAATCCTGATGAGCCTACAACTGCAAGACGAGTCTTATTGCATACCCTTGCACATGTTCTAATTCAAGAACTTGTCTTGGAATGTGGTTACATTGCCGCTTCACTATCTGAGCGAATTTACGCCGACGAAAAGTCGGCTGGCATTCTTATTTACACATCATCTCCCGATTCCGATGGCACTATGGGTGGTTTAGTCGAAATGGCTAAACCTTCAAAACTCGAAAAGGTGTTTACCACAGCTATTGAAAAGGCAACCTGGTGTTCCAATGATCCAGTTTGTATGGAATTGGGTAAAGAAGGCCAAGGTAATTTGGGAACAAATCTCGCTGCGTGCCACAATTGTTGCCTACTCCCAGAAACTGCATGTGACCACTACAACCAGTCTTTGGATCGTGCTCTCCTGATTGGCGACACCACTGACACAAAGGCCTTTATCGGATATTTCAGCCTTTGATAAGTACCTGGATTTGCATCAATGAAATCCAATGCCTATCGCCTAAGGCAATCGGCAGATAATAGCCAGTCTTCGAAGATTGGATTGCATAGGGCTTCTTGGCAGCGCTTTTCGCGGATGAGTTTGATGGCGTCTTTTGGTTGGTAGCCGACTTTGATGAGGGTTAGGGCGGTTACTAGGCCGGAGCGGTTCCAGCCTGCTTGGCAGCGGATGAGTACTCGTTTGCCTGATTGCCAGTCTTTGAATGCTTCTTCAACTGGAAGGCGGAGGTCGGTTTCTGGATCGAAGTCGGTCATATCGCCGTCGAAGAATGGGAAACGGATTTCTTTCACTCCCCAGCCGGCGCCGTTGGCATCACCATAATGGGTGATTACCGTGTCGAAGTCGGCTTTGGTTGGTGTGCGCATTGAGCGCTGGGCGGAATGTCTGGTGTCGGTGTGATGGGTGCCACCCTGCCAAAGGCCTGGCAGGATTTCGCTCCATAGTTCTTGTTGCATGTTAGTTTCCCCTTTTGTTGATGATGTTATGAATTGTGGTGACCACTAGAGCCCAGGTCTCCGGGGTCTCCTTGAGTGGTTGATAGCCACCGGCTCCGCCGATGAGTACCTTGGCGTTGTGTTTGACGGCGAGGTTGCCGATCGTTTCTGCGGCATAGGTGAATCCGGTGGAAGTGTAGTTGGCGAGCATGCCACCGAGGTTGTTTGCTCCGGTGTGACCATCGGCACCAGCGGCCAACAGAATGACGTCTGGTTGGTAGGCATCGATGATTTCCGCGGCTTGATCGAGTTTGTCGATGAAGACGTCGTCGCCCGAGCCTTGGATGACATTGAAGTTGTAGCTGGTGTTGGTGAAGACGTTGTCGCCATTCGAATTTTGTAATTCAGAGTCGCCCGGATAACCGGTGGCACAGTGAATGGAAATGGTTGGAATCCCGGTGCCCTTGAGCATGTGATGAACGCCATCTCCCGCGTGAATATCCCAATCTATATATAGAGGTCGCATTCCGTGCTTTTTCAGCGTCATTGCGGCATATGCCATGTCGTTGAAAACACAAAATCCGCTGCCGTTGCCAAACTTCGCGTGGTGCTTGGCACCCTGAGGGTTAAAGACAACGTTGGCCTTGTTGCGAAGGAGTAGCTCGACAGCGCGAATCGTTCCGCGGAACATGGCAAAACCGGCTGCAGCAACTTTAGGTTTGGTACCAACCCACTCGTGGTTATTCCCCTTGAGGGTTTCATTTATGTAGTTGTGATCGTGGGTGGCGAACAGCGCCTTTAGGTCTTTGCGCAGTTTGCGTCTCGGCGTTGGGCTAACGATCTTGGTGTCTGGGTTGATTGCTGAGATCAGGTTTGTGGCGAGCTTGGCTCGCACCGGGTTGGTTGGGTGCGAGCCGTCGCCGAAACCTAGCTTCCAGTCGAGGTATTGGTCCGAATAGACCACGTGTAGTTGCTTTTGTTTCATTGGATTCCCCTGGGTTTTTATTTCTATGGTTGAGGGCGGGCGTTGACGTCTTCTGTGTGAGTCATAACCGCCCACACATCGTGCAGTGCATTGATGAATTTGGCACTTTGACTCTTGCGATGGGCTTGACTCTTGAAGTTTGAATAGTTCAGACTTGCCGCCTGATCACTCACCCACTTCACGAACTGTTCTTGGGTAACGAAGGTGCGCCAAGGGTAGTCACCGAAAGGAGTGTTGATGATTTCCGTGCCGAACTCCGTTGCGATCGGTTCGAGTGAAACGTGATCTCGCGCTCGGAGGCTGATTAGGCCTTTGTCTTGCGGTTTCTTTACGGCAGAAACAAAGCCGGTTGGTGTGAAAATCCACATAGGTTTGTCCTCTTTCTAAGGTTTAGGTGTTTCGTCCTCTCTTTCGAAATTGATTGGGTGGCAGCTCGCAGGCAACGAAAGGAAAAGGAATCCTGCGAGCCACCGACCCTGGCGCACTATGAGTCTCTGCGAGGATCGCGCTTTGATCGACGACCGCGATTTAGGCTCTCCGACGAACGCTTCTGGAATTCGTTTGAGTCGCTCAGGTTGCCAAGTTCATCGAACTCAACCTGCGAGCGCTGCAAACGAAGTCGGTTACGCTCCGAAAGGTTCGCGAAGTTTTCGATGTAGTGCTGAAGTTCAGCGCCTGCATCTTTCACCAACTTGCGTGCTTCGTCGAGGCGACCCTGTTCGGCGAGCGCGATGGCTTGCTCCTTTAGATCGTTCAGGCGAAGTGCTGCCAATTCGGCTGTTATGTCTTCGTTCTTCTGAGGAACTACAAAGTTTTCCTCGGCGAAAACGTTCAGCTTGATTTCTTGCTCGATTACCGTAGCTTTGCCAGTGGTTAGGTCGTCGTAACCAATGCGAACAGAGAACGCTTTTGCACCGATTTGCTCGGTCTTGGCAGCACCCAGTTTGATCTCGAAAACAAAGTTCTTCTGTTCATCGCTAACCAAATCGCCAAGGTTTGCAATACTTCCGTTCTGGTTAGTTTGGAAGTTGCGAAGGTACTGTGTCTTTCGAACCTGGATGTTGTTTTCAAACTCTCCTAGGCCAGAAATCTCCACAGCGATGTTGCCGATGGTCTTCTTCGTCAGGCCATCGAGTTCATCACTGATCCCGGTTATTGCTTCCTCCAGACGAAAGGCGGCAAAGTGATTGCCGTGACCACTAACCGACAGTGCATCGAGAACCTTCTCGTCGTAACCTTCACCAATTCCGAGGGTGCTGGTTGTGATTAGGTGTTCGGTTGCAGCGGCACTTAACTGCCCCAACTTCTCAGGGGTCGTTTCGCCGCTATTAGCCTCACCATCAGAGAGAAGTAAAACAGTGGTTTCGATTCCCTCCGGTGCTGTTGTCGCTTCAGCGAGCGCGAATCGGTAACCCGCCTCCAGATTGGTCATGCCGCGTGGTTCGATGTCGGCGATTTTGCGAGCGAGTTCGGCCTGGTTCAGGTTTTGCACGCAGGTCATTGGCACAACAACGTCGGCTACGGAGTCGAAGGTGACGATCGATAGGTAGTCGTTGCGGTTTAGTCGCTGAACCATGTCGAGCATCGACTGCTTGACAAGTTCCAATCGGCCGCCACCCATCGAGCCAGAGCGATCGACTACGAAGACGATGCCCTTCGCTGCTCGTATTACTTCCTGGTCGCCTTCCGGTGCCTTTGGTGCGTTGGCTTCAATCATGAAGCCGATCGAGCTAGGTTCTCCCAGCTTGATTGAGTTGTATTCGATTTTCATTTCCATCTCGGTAAACCTCCATAAATTAGTGATGGTGAAACATTGGTTGCCTTGCGGCAAAAGTGAATTCGGTGAAACTCAAGACGCCTCTCGGCTGACCCGTTATGCGGCGAGTACCAGTTGGTGCTTTACGTTCAGTGCAGCTAGGTGGTATATGTGGTCGCCCTCAACCAGTGCCTCGGAAGCCACAAGTTCATCTGGGGAATTTCTGAAGTGGGTGACGTCAATCGGGTTATCCAGAGTTGAAGACTCTAGTCGTTTTGCGAAAGCTCTCGCGCGGTAACCAGGGGTGCGTTCATATTCGATGTTCTCGGCGTCAACTTGGTACGCCTCGAGAATGCTTTGGAATCGTTCCTTCATGGTTTCTGGGTGATCGAACAGTTCTACGGCAACCGGGTGTCCGCCGATTGCGATGATCACTCCGCGCATTCCATAGATGGGCTTTGGCATTTCAACCTTGGTGCGCGAATGCTTCTTGATCTTGCCTTCGAAACCATCGCGAACCTCAAGGAAGCTTCCGGTCTCGGCGTGTTGGTTGTGGTCGTGTGCGTATTTACTGACTTCATCCCAAACAAGATTTTGACTTGCGTGGTTTTGACTTACCTTCCCGTTTCCGCGATCGAGGCCTCTAATGGCTGCTCGAACCTTGGCCGGAGCTTGGCGGCGACCAATCTTCTGAGTACCGTCTCCACCCCAACGACCCTGTTCAACGCAAACAACTGGCAATTCGCTTTCGGCATTGGCATTAATCATCGTGGTGCGAATGACCGATCGGTGTTGCCAACCGGCCTCAAGTAGGGTGCCCTCGAATACAACAAGCGGTAGGTTTCCGCGGTTTTCGATGGCGACGGAATTCACAGTTGCTGCAGCGTGTTCCGCAACCTTCACCAGGTTTTCGTCAATCTTAGTCACGTAGTTACGTTTAGCAACCGGTTCCTCAGTGAAGACTGGGAACCAGTCGAGCTTTCCGAAACGACTTCCGCTTCCAACGTGAAGTCTTGGCAGCTTCACCCCAAATCTTGAGTTTGGTTCTGGCAGGCACAATTGTCCATCGACCGAAGTCATGAGCCCCATGATCTGATCGATCGGGGCACCCGCCTTCAGCTGTGCCGCAAATTGTTCGCGCTTGTTTTGCTCCATGTTGTGGCTACCTTTCTCGTAGATGCTCAAACCTACACCACCAAATGACTTTTTTGCTCAAACTATTCCTGAGTAAGAAAAAATCCGTAGAATGGCTTTAGTAAGGACAACTATAAAAGTGACCACCGACATTTATCCAAGAATCGCAGTTGACGTGATCGTATTCACCGTTGCTAGCGAGGAATCTCTTCGCGAAATGATCTGGAACGAAGACTTGGTTCGCCCACTCGAAGAGTTCAAAGGCGTCAAAGCCGGGCTGTCGCTTTTCGCACTCACCCTCGGCGTTTCGGGCAGCTTCGAGCGCAAACTCCCCGGCGGTTTTGTTCGCGGAGACGAGCGAATCGTGGATGCTGCAAAGCGTATCGTCCTGGAAGAAATCGGCCTAGCAATACCGGTACCGCTTCGCGAAGTTGGTGTTTACGATGACCCAGACCGTGGCGGCGATGTGCGCACGATATCATTTGCCTATTGGACAATGGTCGACTTTGAAGAACTTCGAAAGTTACTCGGTGGAAAAGACCGCGTCGGCTTAGAACTCGTGAACTCGATCGGATTCATGGAACGTTTCAACGAACCCGAGGGTGAAATTGAGAAATACGACGGCATCAGCCGATTCGGTTCTAGACTCATGCCTACCCATGGACGTGGCAGACTTCACCAGAAACGCCTTCCGGAAGACCGGAAGTTGGCCCTAGACCATGACGTCATGGTTTTCTACGCCTGGAGAAAACTTCGCCACGCATTTACCGGTCGACTAGACCCGTTCAACTACCTGCGGTTGAATCCGCTAGGCGAGCAGTTCCGCATTTCAGATCTTCAAGAGTTCCACGAAGTTTGTCGCGGTGAGTTTATTCAGCGTGATCTTTTCCGTAGAAACGTAACCAATGACAAGAGCTACCTGCGCCAAACCAATCAGCGCGATAACTCACGACCTGGCAAACCTGCCAATCTTTACACCCTGCAATCTCCACCAAAGGTTGCAATTGAAGCCGATGAAGTAGAAGACTAAACACAACCTATTGAGGGGGAACAATGAAAGTTGAATTTGTAAAGCTAACCGTGGATCCAGACTACGTTTGGTACGAGTATGTTTGCACGATTCCAATTGCTGAAGTTATGGCACTTGTTGGAAAGAAAGAAATTGATCCAACGTTCATTGCAAGACACGCCTCTCAAGTTGCCGAAAACAATTCGCGCATTGCGCAAAACACAGCCTTGCAGACCATTTCCGCGCCAGACCCAGCGAACCATTTCAACCTAGTGATTGACACGGCTGGTTCCGTTGTTGGCCTAGAGGATGTCCGCCAACCTTGGATGAATGGTGATCCCATTCTTAGCGGTTACGTGCGGTTGAACGATAGTGAACTCGGTTCCCTTCAAGATGCCGTAGATCGGGCGAACTACGACTTGTTGCATGGATCGCAAGTGAGCCTCAAAAGCCGTTTCGAGTTTGTTGAGGGAAGTGTTTGGCCTCCTAGTCACGACTGGCTAATTTGGAGCCTACGCGGAAGTACGGTGAATGTCTCGGCTTGTCAATATGGAATCGCCTTCCGTGAAGTTGCGACCCAGTTTGTAGTTCGAGACCAGCAAAAGGTTGCGGGAATTATCGAGGATTTGCACCAACCCCGTGTGATTCAAGCAACTGAAAATGAGCTCGAACATCGATTCGTTGGTGTCAGCCGGGATGAATTGAGAACCAGAGCAATTCGAGCTTGGATCAACTTCTTCGAACTTAAGGCCAAGCGACCAAAGGTTGTCGATTCTTACGGTCAGGAGTGGAACTTTTCGGTCTTCGAAAAATTGCAGGACGACGAACTGGTCGAACTTGGAATCATTGCAGAATTCTGTGGCGACTCCGAGTTTGAGGAAGAAATCTTCCAAGTTTCGAACCTACGGAGACAGACACAGCACCTGGCCAAAATCTCGAAGCGCATTGCCAGGGCGAGTGACTACGGAGAAGAGTTCCGCTGGGATCGGTACGAAAACCTCACTGAGAATGAGAGCCGAGAAGTTTGGAATCCACTCAAATACACGCTTTCTGATCTGGTTCGATTTGCGAGAAACACCGGCGAGATCATAGAACTTGTAATTCAAAACTCGATGCTCATGGATGAACACGGTTGGGGTGTAACTATATCCATCTGGCGATCGCGATTCGGTGAGCCAAACCTTCAGGTTTCCGTTTCTCCTGAAATGTCTGCGGCTAGCGACGAAGGTGAACGAGAGATTGAGAAACTTATCGAAGACGGCCTTTGGCAAGAATCCGATGAACATCACGAAGGCTGGTGGTTCAATGCTGAAAACCGAGGAGCGTTAGCTGTTGCTTCCGAGCTGGTTGATTTCTTAGTGAAATTCCACCCGGTTGAGGCAGACTGGTTCATCACAAACGTAGGTGCAAGAGATGCCGATGCAATCGTGCAAATGCGTGGAATGTTGGATGTAATCAAGATGCCAAATTTAGACTTCGACGACTTCTATTACTGTCTACCTGAACAACACCCAGGGCTAGCTTTTAGAAGAGTTTCGCCGCATCAACGCTAAAGCAGCCTTTTTTTAGCTAACTCGCTCTTAGGTTTTTGCGCAGCAACTCACGCCAGCGAATGATGGTTCGGGTGTCGACGCCATACATCTTGGCGAGATCTTCTAGGGGCGAGTAGAGCAGCTGGTTTTTGTCTTCGAGCATGTGGTCGATTTCTGTTTGATCCAGAGCGTCGCGATTGCCGCGAATTTTGTAGCGCTCGGCTGCAGATAGCCCGCCCCAAACTCCATAGTTTTCTTGTTTCAAACCATAGGCGGCACAGGTTTCGACCTGTGGGCAGAACGAGCAGATTGCTTTTGCCTTGCGGATGTCTTCGGCGAAGTCGCTGAAGAAGAGGTCTGGGTCAGAATCGAGACAGGCTTCGTTGCCAGTCACGTAAGGGGAGGCCTCGATCTCATTGAGAAGGTCGAGGTCGTGGTTCATTGCGAAACTAATTACTTCTGGGCGTTTGGTCAAATTTATGCATTCTCCTTAGTTTGGTTGCGCTTGTCTTGTTTGGTTAGGTGATAACCCGAGCACAGCTTGTCGCTCGGGCACATACCCTTCAACTTCGATATCGACGACTTACGACGAACATGTTGCATTTGGATTCCTTTCTTATAGATCCCGCTAATTCCCGCCAGATTCAGCCTTTCGGCCATTTGCCCCTTGGAGTAGAAAAGATACAAGCAACCTCCGACATTTATTCCCGAAGGTTGGTTTTGGCCTGAAAGGCGGGGACTTTCAAAATGTCAGAGACCGGGTTTAGCCTGTTTGTATGAAGCCAAAATCTGGGGAAATTTACTTTGTCCGTGAAACCGTTCTCGGTTCCAACGATGTGTCGTCGTTCGTGAAGATCGGTCTGGTTGCCGATAGAGATGGTCGCGATTCCGCCGACCGTCTGCTTGAGCATCAGACCGGTAACCCGCGTCGCCTGTTCAACCAGGAGGTTATAAAGACTCCTGCGGTTCATCGAGTTGAAGCCCTTATGCATCGCCTTTATGCGCCAATCCGTGTTTCTGGTGAGTGGTTCAACTTTGCCGATGAAACTGGGGTAAATGAAGCCATTAACAAGGTCAAATCATTGGCGAAAGAAATGAGTCAGTATGAGCCGATCTTCGAGAAGGCTGAAGAGCTTGCAAAGGTTGAGTCTAAAGACGGCGTGATTCCGGTAACCCCAAAGATCGAAGGGATTGTTAGTCGCTGGTCTATCGCGAAGACCAAGCTTTCTATTTGTGACGACATCGATGACGCCATAACATCGATGTTTGTTCAGGCGATTGCGGCAGGAGCAGACACCAAGGGAGCTGTGGAGTCCAAGACAATTACGCCTGAACCAAAGTTTTCGGTCACCGCATTTCGCAAAGACCACAAAGAACTTGCTGCATCATTCGATGAATACGTTGACGACTGGAAGCAAACCTTCAAGGCCACGATTGACCTCGTTTCTACGGAGGCCCTGGATGGTGAGTTCCTTGACCAGCTGGCAACTATTGAATCACTCGTTGCGAAGGTGGCCAAAGTCGAAGACTCGTATCTTCTAAACGAGCCAAAACTTTTGCTTCTCAACCTTGCCTCTTTGGCTCAATGGGATTTTGATTTGGCCGATGCCGAACTGCGCCTTGAGGTTGGAGACCACGAAGGCATCGAAGGCGTTTGCACTTGGTCACGCAAGATGGGCAAAAAGGCTGTATTTAATAAGGGTAGGTTCGCAGAAGAGCAACCTGACCTTTGGCTTGAATACACGCTTTCGAAGGAAAGCTTCTCTCGCCTTGTTGTGTCGAGAAAGAAGATCTAGCGAGCTGCAATGGC
>Ga0228701_1000688_pt1 | contig 26142 bp, 20 predicted proteins | sample McNCre117_Aug_MG_2_FD_178017 | JGI IMG/M metagenome (GOLD analysis project Ga0228701, IMG submission 178017) | Freshwater microbial communities from McNutts Creek, Athens, Georgia, United States - 11-17_Aug_MG | ecosystem: Environmental > Aquatic > Freshwater > Creek | place: USA: Georgia... | reverse complement strand
GTCAGTTTTTAAGGAACGTTGAAATGAGCAAAACCCTCGTGATTGCCGAAAAACCTTCGGTCGCGCAAGACATCGTGCGCGCACTCACGCCTGTGGCGGGGAAGTTCGAAAAACACGACGATCACTTCGAGAGCGACACCTACGTCGTCTCCAGTGCGGTTGGCCATTTGGTGGAAATCCAAGCGCCCGAAGAGTTTGACGTCAAGCGCGGCAAGTGGAGCTTTGCCAACCTGCCCGTGATTCCCCCCTTCTTCGATTTGAAGCCGGTCGAAAAAACCAAGAGCCGCTTGAACGCCGTGGTCAAGCTGGCCAAGCGCAAAGACGTAACCGCCCTCATCAACGCCTGTGACGCGGGCCGCGAGGGTGAGCTGATCTTCCGTTTGATCGAGCAATACGCGGGCGGCAAAAAACCATTGGACAAGCCTGTGAAACGTCTGTGGCTGCAGTCGATGACGCCGCAAGCCATTCGCGACGGTTTTGATGCCCTGCGCAGCGAAAAACAAATGCAAGGCCTGGCCGATGCCGCACGCAGCCGCTCTGAGGCCGATTGGCTGGTGGGCATCAACGGCACGCGTGCCTTGACGGCGTTCAACTCACGCGAAGGTGGCTTCTTCTTGACCACCGTGGGCCGTGTGCAAACGCCCACGCTGAGCGTGGTGGTGGAACGCGAAGAACAAATTCGTAAATTCGTCAGCCGCGACTTTTGGGAAATTCACGCCTCGTTCAAGGTGGAAGCAGGCAGCTACCCCGCCAAGTGGTTCAACCCCGAACACAAAAAAGACGCGGACGATGCCGAGAAAAAACACGACCGTGTGTGGAGCGAAGCCGAAGCTTTGGCGATTGCAGACGCCGTGCGTAACCAACAAGCCAGCGTCACCGAAGAAAGCAAACCCACCACCAAGGCCAGCCCCGGTTTGTTTGATCTCACCTCGCTGCAACGGGAAGCCAACGGCCGCTTTGGCTTCTCGGCCAAAACGACTTTGGCACTCGCGCAAAGCTTGTACGAACGCCATAAGGCCCTGACCTACCCGCGTACCGATTCGCGCCACTTGCCCGAAGACTATGTGGCGGTGGTCAAAGACACCTTCACCATGCTCGCCGACAGCGGCATGAAGCACCTCGAACAACACGCCACCGTGGCGCTGAACAACAACTACGTGCGCAAACTGCCGCGTGTGTTTGACGACAAAAAGGTCAGCGATCACTTTGCGATCATCCCCACTTTGCAAGCCCCCAGCGGTTTGTCGGAAGCCGAGCAAAAGCTGTACGACCTGGTGGTACGCCGCTTCATGGCGGTGTTCTTCCCCAGCGCCGAATACATGGTGACCACGCGCATCAGCACAGTCAAGGCCGCCGGCAAAGACCACGCGTTCCGCACCGAAGGAAAGGTGCTGGTCAACGCCGGCTGGATGGCCGTGTACGGCAAAGACGCAGCGCAAGAGGCCTCGGACAACGAGGAAGACGGCAAGACCCTGGTGGCCTTGAAGCCCGGCGAATCGGCCAAGAACGAATCGGCCGATGCCAAAGGCCTCAAAACCCGCCCCCCCGCACGTTACAGCGAAGCCACGCTGTTGGGCGCGATGGAAGGCGCCGGCAAGTTGGTGGAAGACGACGAGTTCCGCGAAGCCATGCAAGAAAAAGGCTTGGGCACGCCGGCCACGCGCGCGGCCATCATCGAAGGCTTGCTGAACGAGAAATACCTGATCCGCGATGGCCGCGAGATGATTCCCACCGCCAAGGCGTTCCAGCTGTTCACCCTGCTGCGCGGCTTGGGCGTGGAAGAGTTGTCCAAACCCGAACTCACGGGCGGCTGGGAGCACAAGCTCTCGCTGATGGAGCACGGCCAGCTGAGCCGCGAAGCCTTCATGCGCGAAATTGCCGAAATGACGGAACACATCGTCAAGAAGGCCAAAGAGTTTGACCGTGACACCATCCCCGGTGACTACGCCACCCTGAAAACACCGTGCCCCAAGTGCGGTGGCGTGGTGAAAGAAAACTACCGCCGCTACGCCTGCGTGGGCAAAGATGGCAGCGCGTCAGACTCCGGCGAAAACGGTGCCGGCTGCGGCTTCTCGATCAGCAAAATCCCCGGCGGCCGCACCTTTGACGTGGCCGAAGTGGAACAGTTTTTGACGGACAAAAAGATTGGCCCACTCGACGGTTTCCGCTCCAAAGCCGGTTGGCCCTTCACCGCTGAGATTGCCCTCAAGTACAGCGAAGAAGACCAAAACTGGAAACTCGAATTCGACTTTGGTGACGACGGCGCCGACTCGGGCGAAATCGTGGAATTCGGCGACGCGCCCTCGTTGGGCAACTGCCCCAAGTGCGGCAGCCCGGTGCACGAACACGGCAGCAACTATGTGTGCAGCAAGGCTGTCCCCACACACGCGCAGGCCACGCCAAGCTGCGACTTCAAGAGCGGCAAGATCATCTTGCAGCAACCCGTGGCCGTGGAGCAAATGCAAAAACTACTGGCCGAGGGCAAAACCGATTTGCTCGACAAGTTTGTGTCCATGCGCACCCGCCGCCCGTTCAAGGCCTTCTTGCAGTGGGACGCCGAAGCGGGCAAGGTCAACTTCGCGTTCGAGCCCCGCGTGAGCAAATACCCCGCACGTGGCGGCAAAACGCCCACCACCAACGCGCTCATCAAAGCCGCCGGTAAAAAAGTGCCCGCTAAAACGACCAAAGCGACCAAAGCCAAGGCCGAAAAAGTCGCGAAGCCCAAAGCACCACGCAAAGTCACCGCAGGCTTCTTGCCCAGCGCCGACTTGGCCAACGTGATTGGCGCCGAAGCCGTGGCCCGCACCGAGGTGATCAAAAAACTGTGGGACTACATCAAGGCCAACGGCTTGCAAGACGCCACCAACAAACGCGCCATCAACGCTGACGCCAAATTGAAGCCCGTGTTTGGCAAAGACCAGGTCACCATGTTTGAGCTGGCCGGCATTGCCGGCAAACATTTGCGCCCCATCGGTGAATAATTTGGCTCAACCCATGAGAGCGACCGCATGACCGTCCACGTCAACCCCATGATTGCCACGCCGCAAGCCATGCACTTCCCCGAAGTGCTGCGCCTGCAAAGTGGCGCCAGCCTGCGCGACTACACCCTCGCCTTTGAGACCTACGGCACGCTCAACGCCGACCGCTCGAACGCGGTGTTGGTCTGCCATGCACTCAACGCTTCGCACCATGTGGCGGGCGTGTACGAAGGCCAAGCCAAAAGCGAAGGCTGGTGGGACAACATGATTGGCCCCGGCAAGCCCGTGGACACCGACCACTTCTTTGTGATTGGTGTGAACAACCTGGGTTCCTGCTTTGGCTCCACCGGTCCCATGCACACCAACCCCGACACGGGCAAGGTGTATGGCGCAGACTTCCCCGTGGTGACGGTAGAAGACTGGGTGAACGCCCAAGCCTTGTTGCTCGACCGTTTGGGCATCACCCAGCTCGCCGCGGTGTTGGGTGGCAGCTTGGGCGGCATGCAAGCTCTGAGTTGGACGTTGCAATATCCTGACCGCGTGCGTCATGCCGTGGTGGTGGCGAGTGCGCCCAACTTGACAGCAGAAAATATTGCCTTCAACGAAGTGGCACGCCGCGCGATCGTGACAGACCCTGACTTTCATGGCGGCCACTTTTACGCGCACGGCGTGGTGCCGCAACGCGGCTTGCGTATCGCCCGCATGGTGGGTCACATCACGTATCTGAGCGACGATGTGATGAACGAGAAGTTCGGTAGAGAGTTACGCGATGCCGTGGTGGGCAGTGCCACCGGCTACAAGTACTCGACCCAAGACGTGGAATTCCAAATCGAAAGCTACCTGCGCTACCAAGGCGACAAGTTCAGCGAGTACTTTGACGCCAACACCTACTTGCTCATCACCCGCGCGCTGGACTACTTTGACCCGGCACGCACCTACGGTGGCGATTTGTCGGCGGCGTTTGCACGCACAGCCGCCAAGTTTTTGCTGGTGAGTTTCACCACCGACTGGCGCTTCTCCCCCGCACGCAGCCGCGAGATGGTGCAAGCCCTGTTGAACAACCAGCGCGATGTGAGCTATGCCGAAATCGATGCGCCCCACGGCCACGATGCCTTCTTGCTCGACGACGCCCGCTACATGAATGTGGTGCGCTCCTACTTTGCGCGCATCAACAACGAACTGACACTGCGTGGCCTTGCAAAAAATATCGCGCCACGCTCAGGAGGTGCCGCATGACCAATGACACCTTGCACGCCATCGCCGCCCTTGTGCCCCCAGGCAGCCGTGTGCTCGACCTGGGCTGCGGTGACGGCTCGTTGCTGGCCCACTTGCAACAACACAAAGGCTGCACCGGCTACGGCGTGGAGCTGGATGACAGCAATGTGCACGCCTGCGTGCAACGCGGCGTCAATGTGTTGCAGCTCAACCTCGACTTGGGCTTGAGCGTGTTTGCCGACCAGTCATTTGATGTGGTGCTGCAAATCGACACCTTGCAACATTTGCGCAATGCCGAAACCATGTTGCGCGAAACCGCGCGCGTGGGCAAAACGGGCATCGTTGCCTTCCCCAACTTTGCACACTGGCCGAATCGTTTGAGCATTTTGCAAGGGCGCATGCCTGTGACCAAGCGCCTGCCCTACCAGTGGTACGACACACCCAACATCCGCGTGGGCACCTTTGCCGACTTTGCCGACTTGGCGCAAAAAAACAAGCTCCAAGTGCTGGACAGCTTTGGCCTCCAAGATGGTCAAGAAGTGCGCCTGTGGCCCAATGCCTTTGCTGGCACTGCTGTCTTCAAATTTCAACGCACCGCTTAACGCGCTTCAACCAGGACACACACCATGCAACGCAGACAATGGCTCCAACACACTGCCGCCAGCCTCTTGCCGGTGGCTTTCGCCAGTCCCAGCGCATGGGCCCAAGCCTGGCCTGCGCGTGCGATTCGTCTGGTCGTGCCCTTCCCTCCGGGCGGGTTGATTGACAACATGGCTCGGCTCATCGGCCCCCGGCTGTCCCAAGAGCTGGGACAACCCGTGGTCATCGACAACAAACCGGGCGCAGGTGGCAACCTGGGAGCCAGCGAAGCTGCACGCGCCGCCGCCGACGGCTACACACTGGTGATGGCGTCACCGCCGTTGACCATCAACCCTGCGCTGTATAAAAAACTACCCTACCAACCTGAACACATTGCCCCCTTGGGCTTGTTAGGCCGTGTGCCCAATGTGTTGATGGTCAATCCCGCATCGGGCATCACCTCGGTGGCGGAACTCAGCGCACGCATCAAGGCACGCCCTGGTCAACTCAACTACGCCTCCAACGGCCAAGGGACTTCGCTGCATTTGAGCGCCGAGCTCTACAAGAGCAAAGCGGGTCTGTTCATCACACACATTCCCTACCGCGGCGCGGCAGCGGCCATGACGGCGCTGATGGCCAATGAAGTCGACATGATGTTTGACAACCTGCCATCGGCCTTGGGCCAAATTCAAGCGGGCAAGCTCAAAGCCCTGGCCGTCACCACGCCGCAGCGCAGCAGCGTCTTGCCACAGGTGCCCACCATGGCCGAAGCAGGCGTTACCGGTTATCAGGTGAGCGCATGGTTTGGCTTGGCCTCGCCTGCGGGCTTGCCTGCTGCTGTGCAAGCGCGCATTGAACAAGCGCTTGAGCGCATCGCCAAACAAGCTGAGGTTATCGCCGCTTTGCAAAAACAAGGCGCAGAGCCGAGCTGGCTCGACAGCAAGGGTTTGGCCAACTTCATGCAAGCCGACGCGGCGCAATGGAAAACCGTGGCCGATTACGCACGCATTAACTTGGACTGATCTTCTATGAATGCACCGGTTAGCCACGAACTGTTGGGCCATGTGAGCCAGGCCTGGGACAGCGACATCGTGTCGCAACTCAGCGACTACATCGCCATTCCCGCCAAGTCGCCCGCATTTGACGCCGATTGGGCCAAGCACGGCCACATCGACCAGGTGGTGCAACGCGCCGCCGATTGGGTGTTGGCGCAAAAAGTGGCCGGACTGACGCTGGAAGTGATTCGCCTGCCCGGGCGCACACCGGTGTTGTTCTTTGAAGTGCCGGCCACGCGTCCCAGCAATGCACAAAGCGAGACCGTGCTCATGTACGGCCACCTCGACAAACAGCCCGAGTTCAGCGGTTGGCGCAACGACCTCGGCCCGTGGACACCCAAGTTCGAAGACGGCAAGCTGTATGGCCGTGGCGGCGCCGACGACGGCTACGCCATTTACGCCAGCATCGCCGCCATCCAAGCCCTGAAAGCGCAAAACACACCGCACCCTCGCATCGTGGGCTTGATTGAAACCTGCGAAGAGTCAGGCTCTTACGACTTGCTGCCCTATGTCGACGCCTTGCGCACCCGCCTGGGCAACGTCGGCTTGGTGATGTGTTTGGACAGCGGTGCCGGCAACTATGACCAGCTGTGGCTCACCACCAGCTTGCGTGGCATGGCCAGTGGCGTGTTGAAGGTAGAGGTGCTCAGCGAAGGCGTGCACTCCGGTGATGCCTCGGGCGTGGTGCCCTCGAGCTTTCGCATCATGCGCCAGGTGCTGGATCGTTTGGAAGACAGCGCCACGGGCCGCTTGCTGCCCGCGCAGTTTCATGTCGAAGTGCCCGCTGATCGCTTACGCCAAGCGCAGGCCACAGCAGCCTTGCTGGGCGACGAACTGTACAAACGCTTTCCCTGGGCCCACCACGATTGCGGCGGCGCTACGTTGGTCACCTTGCCGATGACGCAAGACCCGCTGCAAGCCCTGCTGCAACGCACCTGGGCCCCCACGCTGAGCGTGACCGGGGCCGAGGGTCTGCCCGCCTTCAAAGACGCCGGCAATGTGCTGCGCCCCTCGACCGCCTTCAAGCTCAGCTTGCGCCTGCCGCCGCTGGTGGATGCGGCTCAGGCCGTGCAAGACCTCAAGGCTTTGCTGGAAGACAACGCGCCTTACCAAGCCAAGGTGACCTTCCACGCCGAAGGTTCGGCCAACGGCTGGAACGCCCCCACCTCCGCGCCCTGGTTTGAACAGGCGCTGGACGCCGCCAGCCTGGCCCACTTCGGCGCGCCCTGCGCCACGATTGGCCAAGGCGGCACCATCCCGTTGATGAACATGCTCAGCCAAGGCTTCCCCAAGGCGCAAATGATGGTGTGTGGCGTGCTGGGCCCCAAGAGCAACGCGCACGGACCGAATGAGTTTTTGCATGTGCCGTTTGCCAAAAAACTCACCGCTGCCGTGGCGCAGGTGATGGCGGCCATGCCATGAACACGCCCGTGCTCTCCACCCTGGGCGCCGCTGACCAACAGCTGGCGGTGTATGACTGGGGCTTAGCTGACCCTCACCTCAGGGATGCAGCGCGCGGCACCGTTTTGCTGGTGCACGGCTTGGGCGAGCACATGGGCCGCTATGCCCACGTGGCTGCCCAGCTCAACGCCTGGGGATTTGCGGTGCGTGGCTACGACCACTATGGCCATGGTTTGTCCAGTGGTGCGCGCGGCACCCTGCCCACCCCCCATCGCCTGCTCGACGACTTGGCGCGCGTGATCGATCAGACCCGCGCAGACATGCAAGGCCCGACGGGTCGATTGATCTTGCTGGGCCACAGCATGGGCGGCTTGGTGGTGGCACGCGCGGTGGCCGAGCAACTGCGACCGATTGATGGACTGGTGATGTCTTCACCCGCCTTGAGCACCGGCCCCAACTGGCTTCAAAAAATGCTGCTGGCCACCTTGCCGCACATCGCCCCCCAGCTGTGCGTGGACAACGGCCTCGATGCCCGCTGGGTGGCGCGCGACACGCAGGTGGTGCAAGCCTACGAGAACGATCCGCTGGTACACCGCAAAATCTCCGCCGCCTTGGGCGCCTGGATCGTGCAAGAAGGCCCCGCCACCTTGGTGCAGGCCGCGCAATGGCAGGTGCCCACCTTGTTGCTGTACGCCGGGCAAGACCGCTTGGTACGCCCCGAGGGCAGCGCCAAGTTCGCGCACAGCGCACCCTCGCATCTGGTGACCGCACATTGCTATGAGGCCATGTACCACGAGATCTTCAACGACCCGGCGGTCGATCAGGTGTTTGCCGATTTGCGCGCCTGGTTGGCGTGAGCCAACCGCGTGAACAAAAAAGCCCAGGCCCTCAGGCGAGCGTGAGCGTGGCCAAGGCTGCCAGGGCCGCGGTTTCGGCCCGCAACACGCGCGGGCCCAGGCTCACAGGCACAAAACCCTGCGCGCGTGCCGCCGCGTCTTCCGCATCGTTCAAACCGCCTTCTGGGCCGTTGAGCAACACCCAGTTGCGATTCGCCGAGACTTCAGCAGACGTGCCGGGTGGCGTATGCGGCCCTTGTGTGAGCACGTTCAAGGCCTGGGTGCTGGCGTGCAGCGACAACACGGCGTGAACGGTAGGCACCGGCCCCGAAGCGTCTGTCTTTTGACGCGCCAACCAGGTGTCCAAGCGCTCAGGCGCATCGATCACAGGCACACGGTTGCGGCCACATTGCTCGCAGGCACTGGCGGCCACGGCTTGCCAATGCGCTTGTTTTTTGTCGGCACGCTCACCGCTCAGGCGCACCACGCTGCGCTCGGTCATGAGTGGGGTGATGCGGTGCACGCCCAGCTCGGTGGCTTTTTCAACCAACCAATCCATCCGCTCGTTAGCAGGCATGCCCACAGCCAGATGCACCTGTGCTGCGGCCTCGCGCTCAATGTTCAGGTGCTCGCCCACCACCACGCGCACATCGCTGCGGCCCATGTGTGCCACCTCTGCAATGAACTCACCGCCTTCGCCGTTGAACAGCGTTAGACGGTGGCCCGGCTGCATGCGCAGCACTTGCACATGGCGCGCGGCCGTGGGTGGCAAGTCCACCGATTGACCGCTGATGAGCGGAAGAGGACAGTAAAAACGCGCCATGCTCAGGCCTTGCCGCCGGCGTTGGGCGTGAGGCGCGGAAAGGCCAGGCTGATGGCGGGTTCAGTGCCTTCGATTTTGTCGATCAAGCGCAGCAACGGGGTGAGCTCGCTGTAGCGGCTGGCGGTGGCGCGGATGTACTGAATGAAACGCGGTGCATCGGCCAGGTATTTGGGTTTGCCATCGCGCAAGGTCAAGCGCGCAAAAATGCCCGCCACTTTGAGGTGGCGCTGCAAGCCCATCCACTCGACCGCACGCCAAAACTCGCCAAAGTCTTGCGACCAGCCGTCATGGTCCATCAAGCCAACTTTGCGGGCGCGTTCCCAATAGCGGATCGAGATGTCGAGCACAAAGTCTTCGTCCCAGCTCAAAAACGCATCGCGCATCAGGCTGGCGATGTCGTAGGTGACGGGGCCATACACCGCGTCTTGAAAGTCCAGCACACCCAAACGGGGCTCGGCTGGATCGCGCGGCATCATCAAATTGCGTGGCATGAAGTCACGGTGCACATACACGCTGGGCGCCGCCAAGTTGCGTTGCACGATGGTGCGGAAAGTTTTGTCCAGCATCTCGCGCTGGGCACTGTCGATCTGGAGCTGACGATGTTGGGTCAAGTACCAATCGGGAAACAGCGACAACTCGCGCTGCAACAAGGCCTCATCGTAGGCTGGCAACACGCCGGCACGGCTGTTTTGTTGAAGCGCCAACAAGGCGTCAAGGGCGCGCATGTACAAGCCGTGATTGGCTTGGGGGTCGTCGGGTTGGATGACTTCCATCATGGTTTGCGAACCGAGGTCGTCCAGCAACATGAAGCCCTGCGGCTCATCCCAGGCCAAGATGCGCGGCACATACAAACCGGCGTCTTGCATCAGATGCGCGATGCGCACAAAGGGTTCGCAGTTTTCTTTTTCGGGCGGCGCGTCCATGACGATGCACGAGCCCGTAGCCGTGTCGACACGAAAGTAGCGTCTGAAGCTGGCATCCGCCGAAGCAGGACGCACGGTCTCAGGCTGAACGCCGTGGGCGCTGGCTTGAACCGCCAACCACTGGTGAAAAGCGGCTTCGCGCTCGGGCTGCGTCCATTCAATCTTGACAAATGAAGAAGCAGAAGAAGAGGGGCCCGAAGGCTGAAGGGTAGGCTGAGTGCTCATGGATAATCTAAATTCTACAAATCAGCGCCGCCAGACCCGCACAGGGTTGCTTGGCTCACGGGGCTGTTCTTCTTAAGGTTGTCTTGCGTTGATGTTGTTGCCTGATTTTCACCGCCATGCCCGCGCCCTGTCCGGGCTGGCGCTTGGCATGCTGGGCAGCATCGCAGCGCAGGCGCAAACCATCAGCGCATCGCCCTTGGTTTTACGACCCAGCAGCTTGCTGCAAGAAGTCATCCCCGATGACGCGCGCAAGCAACTGCCGACGTTTTTGCAAAGCGACGCACTGAGCGGTCAAACCGATTTACAAACCACACTGGAAGGCAATGTGACGATTCGTCGCGGCGACGTTTTGCTCAAAGCCGACAAGGTGGAATACGACCAAGTCCGCGACTTGGCCAAAGCACGCGGCAACGTGACCATCAACCGTGCCGGCAATGTCTACCAAGGGCCCGCCTTGGACATTCAGCTGGATGCATTTGAGGGTTTCTTCACACAGCCGAGCTACCAGCTGTTAAAGAACCAAGCCCACGGCAAGGCCGAGCGCATCGACTTCATCGACAGCGCCAACACCGTGCTGCACAAAGCAGATTTCACCACGTGTCAGCGCAAACCTGGTCCGAGCTGGACACCCGATTGGTTTTTCAAAGGCGACAAGATCACGCTCGACACCGAGCGCAACATTGGATTGGCCGAAGGCGCGAGCTTACGGTTCAAGGACGTGCCCATCTTGCCGGTGCCCAATGTGGACTTTCCTTTGAGCGATGAGCGCAAGTCCGGCCTGTTGCCTCCCACCATCGGTGTGGACAACATTGGTGGCCTGGAATACACCCAGCCGTATTACTGGAACTTGGCGCCCAACCGCGATCTGACTTTTTTCCCCACCTACTGGAGCAAACGAGGCTTGCGTTTAGGCACCGAGTTTCGCTACCTAGAAGGCGCCGCACCTAACCCCGCGTTCGTGGGCGAAATGCGCTTGGATTACATGGAAAAAGACGACCTGCGTGGCACGCGCCGATGGGGCATGCAATACAAGCACACGGGCTTGATGGATCCGCGTTTGGCTGGCGGCAGTTTGTCGCTCAACCTGAATTTGAACCGGGTGAGCGACAACGATTATTGGAAAGACTTTGCCATGATTGGTGGCAGTGGCATTCAACGCCTGCTGTCCAATGACGCCGCCTTGAACTGGACCAATGGCGAATTCAGCGCTGGCATTCGGGCCCAAAAATGGCAGACCTTGCAAGATTTGGCTAACCCGGTCACCAACCGCATCACGCCGCCGTTTGACCGTGTGCCGCAATTGACGGCACGCATGCAGCGCACCAACGTGGGTGGCTTTGACTTCAGCATCGACGGTGATTTGACGCGCTTTGAATCGGCGCGCGATTACGAATGCGCGAACAACGGTCTGTCGACCTGCGCGCCCAATGCCAACCGAGCGGTATCGTGGGTGCAGCTGAGTCGCCCGTTCACATCCTCCGCTGCGTACATCACGCCCAAAGTGCAGGTGCACGGGCGCAGCTACCAGTTTGACGGTGGCCTGCCCAACAACGGGTTTTACGGTGACTACCAAGGCCGCACCAGCGCCAGTGTGACCGTGCCCACCTTCAGCCTAGATGCCAGCGTGGCCTTTGAGCGCAACAGCCATTTGTTTGATCGCGCTTGGGTGCAAACCTTGGAGCCCCGGGCGTTCTTTGTGTACACGCCGTACCGCGATCAAAACTACCTCCCCAACTACGACTCGGGCGGTAACGCATTCAACTTCGCCAGCATCTTCACCGAAAACGCCTACGGGGGACATGACCGCATCTCTGACAGCAAGCTGTTGACCCTGGGCGCCACCTCACGCTTCATTGACCCCGCCACGGGCGCAGAAGGTGCGCGTTTTGGGGTCGCGCAACGTCTGCGCATGCAAGACCAGCGCGTGATCCTGCCAGGTGACCCGGCGGCCAAAGCGGGCGTGAGCGATCTCTTGGCCGGCGCCACCTTGAATCTCAATCCCGCATGGGCCTTAGACAGTGCCGTGCAGTACAACCAAGACACTGCGAACTACCAACGCCGCATGATCGGCGGACGCTACAGCCCGGGGTCTTACCGCGTCATCAATGCGGCCTACCGGGCGCAAAACGACGAATCTGGCAATGCCACCTCACGCCAAATTGATGTGGGCTGGCAATGGCCCTTGCACGATGTGTGGCGAGGACGCGATGAAGACTTGGGCGAAGGTCGCGGTTTGGGTGAAGGACGCTGGTACAGCGTGGCGCGCATGAATTACAACCCCTTGGACAAGAAGGTGGTGGAATCGGTCATTGGCTTCGAATACGATGCAGGGTGTTGGCTAGGCCGCGTCGTGACCGAGCGTTTGCAAGTGGCCGAAGGTTTGGCGCGCCAGCGTTTGTTATTTCAACTTGAATTTGTCGGCTTCTCACGGGTGGGTACCAATGCCTTGGGATCGCTGCGCACCCATGTCCCGCGCTATCAACCCTTGCGCCAACCGATGATGACTCCTAGCCGCTTTGGCAATTACGATTGATGGTGACCATGATTTTTTCAACACTTCGCTTTGCACCTCGGACCTGCCTGGTCGCGGCCGCTTGGGCTTTGGCGTGTTTGGCGGTCAACGCACAAACGGCAAACAGCAACGCGGCTGCAGGACGCGACTTCATCGTCGCGGTCGTCGACGCAGTCCCCATCACCAACCACGAGGTGAACACACGGGTGACGCAAATGCGCCAACAACTGGCACAGCAAGGTCGCAGCGCTCCTGAAGCCGCAAGCCTGTTGCGCGACGCCCTGGAGCGCTTGATCAATGAAAAGGCTCAGCTGCAACACGCCAAAGAAACGGGCGTGGTGATCGACGATGCGGCCCTCGATCAAGCCGTGGCACGCATGGCCGAAGATCCCAAAACGGTCAGCGCACGCCAACGCCAAGAATTGCGCGACCAGCTCACCTTGCAGCGCTTGGCTGAGCGCAATGTGCCTGCACGCATCAAGATCAGTGACGTGGACCTCGAACAAGCCATGCGAGAGCGCCAAAACACCACGGCCAACACCAACCCCGACATCGAGTTGGGCCACATCCTCATCGCTGTGCCTGAAACGGCCAGCGAAGCACAGGTGGCCGAACTGCAAGCCAAAGCGCAAAGCGTTCTGGCCCGCCTGCAGCGAGGCGAAGATTTTGGCGCGGTTGCCAAAGAAGTGTCGCAAGGCGCAGAGCGCGACAAAGGCGGCCTGATGGGCTTGCGTCCTGCCGACCGTTACCCCACGTTGTTTGTCGAGGCCACGCAAAAACTCGCCATCGGCGATGTCAGCGCCGTGGTGCGCTCAGGTGCGGGTTTTCACATTTTGAAGCTGGTCAGCAAACGCAACACCAACACCGTGACGATCACCGAAACCCGTGCACGTCACATCTTGTTGCGCCCAGGGGGTCAGCTCAGCCAAGTGACGGCACGGGCACAACTGGCCAGTTACAAGCGTGAGATTGAAGCTGGCCGCGCCGACTTTTCCAAGCTCGCACAAGAGCATTCACAAGACGCCAGTGCCCCAGGCGGTGGCGATCTGGGTTGGGTCGCACCCGGCATGTTTGTGCCGGAGTTTGAAGAGGTGATGAACAAACTCCAGCCCGGCCAAATCGCTGACCCCACGGTGTCACGTTTTGGCGTCCACCTGATCCAAGTCTTGGCGCGTCGCGAAGCCCCCATCAGTGAACGCGAGTTGCGCGACATGGTGCGCAACAAATTGCGCGAGCAAAAGTACGAAGAAACCTACCAACTGTGGGCCCAAGAAGTGCGGGGACACGCCTATGTGGAATACCGCGATCCACCGCAATAAGCCGAGCTCACGTTGAAACACATTGCACGCAAGCGCTTCGGCCAGCATTTTTTAACCGACGGCGCCATCATTGAAGGCATTGTCGACGCCATCAACCCGCACGCTGGCGAGCCGGTGGTTGAGATTGGGCCCGGTTTGGCCGCGCTCACGCAGCCCCTGGTCGAACGCTTAGGGCATCTGAATGTGATCGAATTGGACCGCGACTTGGCGGCGCGACTGCGTGAACATCCCCATCTGAACGTGATTGAGTCCGACGTGCTGCGGGTGGACTTCACCCAACTCGCCGCTGAGCTGAACGTGCCCAAGCTGCGCGTGGTGGGCAATTTACCCTACAACATCTCGTCGCCCATTCTGTTTCACCTGCTCGAGCACGTGACCGTGGTGCAAGACCAGCACTTCATGCTGCAAAAGGAAGTGATTGACCGCATGGTGGCGCAGCCCTGCACCAGCGATTACGGTCGACTCAGCGTGATGCTGCAATGGCGCTATGCGATGGAAAACGTGCTGTTTGTGCCACCAGAGTCATTTGACCCACCACCTCGCGTGGACAGCGCGGTGGTGCGCATGGTGCCGCTGGCAAAGCCGCCGCAAATTGATATCAAGCTGATGGAGAACATGGTGCAAGTGGCGTTCAGCCAACGGCGTAAATTGCTGCGCCACACCTTGGGACGCTGGCTGGAAGCGCGTCAATTTGCAGGCAGCTTTGATGTGCAGCGCCGTGCTGAAGAAGTGCCCACCGCAGAATACGTGGCTTTGGTGCAAAGCCTTTAGGGCATGTTCTCAAACATCGCGAAAAACGCATCACCGCACAAGCAAAAAGCCCGTCAGACGGGCTTTTTTGTTGGCAAAGAATGGGCGGCTTTCGCGCCCACCCGTATTAAGCAGCGGTCAACCAGTAACCGGCGTTGAAGGGGCTGCTCATGCGCAAGGCCATGGGCGACACATCCACCAGCTTGTCGGTGGGCATTTTTTCGCCTTCTTCCAAACCCTCGATACCGTCCACATCGCTGCTCACGCCGACTTTGTCGGCCGAGGGCGCACGCGCCACGGAGAACGAATAGAAGCAGCGGAACGGCACTTTGCGGTCAGACCAAAAGTCGGAGGCTTCGCGGAAGATGTCGAGCAACTGCTCGCGGGCTTCTTTGTCGAACTTGGCATGCGCGGGAATGTGCTCCAACACCACGATGAAACCAGGCTGTGGGCCCGACTTGTGCAACACATCGGTCAGGCTGTCCGACAAGGAATCAAAGTTCTTGCTGGCTTGGGCTGCAAACGTGAACTCTTTGGCGATTAAATCCAAAATGTCTTGTTTGCTCTGCGTTTGGGCCAGATTGGCATACAAAAAGTGATGGCCGAGACCTTGCGCGGCTTCTTGCAGATCAGGCACACGGAAAGCGCGGATGGATTGGACGATGTTGGTTTTGACAGTACGCAGTGGCATAGCTATCGCCGTTTCTTTTCTAGGTTTTGTAAGAGAGAACATTCTTCGGGTTAACCCGAAAAATAAAAGCGTAAGTGTGATCGAAATGCCACAAAAAAGCAAGGGCCCGTCCAAAGAAGGACGGGCCCTGAAGGGTTATTTAGCCCAAAAGGGCTAATTTAAGTGCGTTGTGGCTTAGCGAACCGCGCTGGCATCCGCCACGGTCAAGGCCGTCATGTTGACGATGCGGCGCACGGTGGTGCTCGCGGTCAGGATGTGCACAGGCTTGGCCGCACCCAACAACACGGGGCCAATTGCAATATTGCCACCAGCCGCTGTTTTGAGCAGGTTGTAAGCAATATTGGCCGCGTCCAGGTTGGGCAAGACCAGCAAATTGGCATCGCCCATCAAGGTGGTGTCGGGCATGCTTGCTGCGCGGGCTCGGCCATCCAAGGCCACATCGCCGTGCATTTCGCCGTCGACTTCGAGCCAAGGCGCTTTTTGCTTCACCAGGGCCAAAGTCTCGCGCATCTTCACCGCCGTGGGCTGGTTGCTGCTGCCAAAGTTCGAATGCGACAACAAGGCCGCCTTGGGGTGGATACCAAAACGGCGCATTTCTTCCGCCGCCATAACCGTGATTTCGGCCAATTGCTCGGCCGTGGGGTCATAGTTGATGTGGGTATCGACCAAAAACACTTGGCGATCGGGCAACAACAAACCGTTCATGGCGGCATAGGTGCTGACGCCTTTGCGGTGACCAATCACCTGGTCCACATAGTTCAAGTGGGTCAGAGGCGTGCTCCAGGTACCGCAAATCAGGCCATCAACCTCGCCTTTGTGCAGCATCATGGTGCCAATGAGTGACAAACGACGACGCATGTCGATCTTGGCCAACTGCTCGGTCACGCCTTTGCGCGCGGTCAGCTTGTAATAGGTTTGCCAGAAATCGCGGTAGCGGTGGTCTTGCTCGACGTTGACCACTTGGTAATCCACGCCTTCTTTCAGGCGCAGGCCAAAGTTTTCAATGCGTTGGGCAATCACGGCCGGGCGACCGATCAGGGTGGGATGGGCCAAACCTTCGTCCACCACGATTTGCACCGCACGCAAGACGCGTTCTTCTTCGCCCTCGGCATAGCACACGCGTTTTTTGGTGGCGCGTTTGGCGGCGGCGTAAATCGGCTTCATGATGGAGCCCGACGCATACACAAAGCCCTGCAGCTTTTCGATGTAGGCCTCCATGTCTTGAATCGGACGTGTTGCCACGCCACTGTCGGCGGCCGCTTTGGCCACCGCAGGCGCGATCTTCATCATCAAGCGGGGATCAAAGGGCTTGGGAATCAGGTACTCGGGGCCAAACACCAGTTTCTCGCCCGCATACGCAGCAGCCACCACTTCGCTTTGCTCGGCTTGCGCCAATTCGGCAATCGCATAGACAGCTGCGATTTCCATCTCGTCGGTGATGGTGGAGGCGCCAGCATCCAAGGCGCCGCGGAAGATGTAGGGGAAGCACAGGACGTTGTTGACTTGGTTGTGATAGTCGCTGCGACCGGTGGCAATGATGGCGTCGTCGCGCACCGCTTGCACATCTTCAGGAGAAATTTCAGGGTTGGGATTGGCCAAGGCCAAGATGATGGGTTTGGCCGCCATCTTCTTGACCATGTCTTGCTTGAGCACGCCGCCCGCAGACAGGCCCAAGAAAATGTCGGCACCTTCGATGATCTCGCTCAGGGTGCGTGCATCGGTTTTTTGTGCGAACTGGATCTTGTCTTCGTCCATCAACTCGGTGCGGCCTTCATAGACCACACCGGCCAAGTCGGTGACGTAAATATTGCTGCGCGGCACGCCCATCTTGACCAGCAAGCCCAGGCACGCCAAGGCCGCAGCGCCCGCACCAGAGGTGACGAGCTTGACGTTTTTTAAGTCTTTACCGGCCACTTTGATGCCGTTCAAAATGGCAGCACCCACCACGATGGCAGTGCCGTGTTGGTCGTCATGAAAGACCGGAATCTTCATGCGCTCGCGCAATTTGCGCTCGACATAGAAGCAATCGGGTGCCTTGATGTCTTCCAAGTTGATGCCGCCAAATGTGGGCTCTAGCGAAGCAATGATGTCGACCAGCTTGTCGAGGTCTTTTTCGTCGACCTCTAAGTCGAACACGTCAATGCCGGCAAACTTTTTGAACAAAACGCCCTTGCCCTCCATCACGGGCTTCGACGCCAAAGGACCAATGTCACCCAAGCCCAACACGGCCGTGCCGTTGGAGATCACGGCCACCAAGTTGCCACGGCTGGTGTACTTGTAAGCGGCGTTGGGGTCTTTGACGATTTCTTCACAAGGAGCCGCTACGCCTGGGGAATAAGCCAGGGCCAGATCGTGTTGGTTGACCAGTTGTTTGGTCGCATGAATCGCCACTTTGCCGGGCGTGGGGAACTCGTGGTATTCGAGTGCGGCGCGGCGCAATTCGGCACGCGCTTCGGCGCTGTTGTGGGAGGGGTTCGAACTCATTGAAATCTCCTGATTGTGCAAAGGGCAGTTGCTTGATGGCAAGCAACTGCCCTTGTTGGTGATTTCATTTTAGGCCCAGCCACTTGGGGACTGGTGCGTGGATGCCCCTATGCAAGTGGCTTTGCTTTTTACTTATTCGCAAAAGCACACTTAAGCGGTCACCCGCTTGGCGCACCCTTAAAACTCAACCGCTTCAAAGTCGGCCTTGGCCACGCCGCAGTCCGGGCAAGCCCAGTCTTCGGGCACGTCTGCCCACTGGGTGCCGGGGGCGATGCCGTCTTCAGGACGACCCGCCTCTTCGCTGTAAACAAAACCGCACACGATGCAGATGAAAGATTTGAAATTCGCGTTGCTCATGATGTGTTCCTGGGTGAGTTCAATGAATGGTGTGGACTTAAGCCACAGCCTTGACTTTGTCGAGCTGGGCTTGGTAGTGGTTGGCGTGGCGCTCTTCCACTTTAGCCAAGGCGGCAAAACGCTTTTGCGCTTTCTCTAAGGTGGCCTTGAATTGCGCAGCGTGTACCTTGGACTCTTCGATTTGTTCATCCATCTCAGCCACAGCAGCCGCATTGCCTTCGGCTTCAGCGGTTTTGCGGAAGGTGGGGTACATCTCGGTGTACTCGTAGGTTTCGCCGTCGATGGCAATCTGCAAGGCTTTGGCCGGTGTCATGCTGGCCTTGGGATAGAGCAAGTCGAGGTGGCCAAAGGCGTGCATGACTTCTTGGTCTGCCGTTTCTTCAAAAGTGCGGGCCGTTTCTTCGTCGCCCATCTCGCGAGCCAATTTGGCGAAGTAGCGGTACTTGATGTGCGCCATGGATTCGCCCGCAAAGGCGGCCTCGAGGTTGGCCATGGTTTTGATGTCGGGGCGGTTGGCTGCTGTCATGTGGAACTCCTTCGGTTAACGAAATTAATCGGGACAGGAGGAATGATAGGTTCGATCAATTGAATTAGCCAATTGGGATTTTCTAAGTCATTGATAGGGGCTATCGCATGGGCGCTCCTGTTGCCCACCGTGGGGCAGTCATTTCGGCTGGGGTTCTCTTGCTTTGGCGGTCGCTTGACGGCGATGCGGTGCGCGCTAGGGCTCACTGTCGCTGCGCGCCAGGATATCGCCTACGCGCGCACCGCATCACCGCCAAGCTGGATGCTGGTCAAACAAATATTTCGCATGAACGAGAGGGTTGGGTGGGGTGAGCCCGACCGACGCAATCGTGACGAAGTCTCTGAGGAGGGCGGGCTCACCTCACCCAATCCTCGCTGCCGCGTCAAAGAGCAATCAAGCGCGCATCAACGCTTCAATCTCGTCAGCCACAACAGGGACGCCACGGGTAATCAACTCGCACCCACCAGAAGTGACGATGGCATCGTCCTCAATGCGAATGCCGATGTTCCAAAACGCCTCGGGCACATCGTCTGCGGGTCGCACATACAGACCCGGCTCGATGGTGAGCACCATGCCCTCACGCAAGATGCGACTGGGGCGGTTGATGATGGTTTCACCCGAGAGCGGGTCTTTGCGCGTACTGGTTTCGCCGTGCGAAGAAGGCTCTACATAGCTGCCGCAATCGTGCACATCTAGCCCCAACCAATGGCTGGTGCGGTGCATGTAAAACGGGAAGTAAGCGCGTTGTTCGATCACGTCTTGCGCGTTGCCGTGCTTGGACTTGTTCAGCAAACCCAGATCTAACAATCCTTGCGCCAGCACTTTGACTGTCGCATCGTGTGGGTCTACAAACCGCGCGCCAGCTTTGGTCGCTGCCACTGCCGCGTCTTGACTGGCCAGCACCAAGTTATACAAATCACGCTGCGGGCCGGTGAACTTGCCGTTGGCAGGAAAGGTGCGGGTGATGTCGCTGGCATAGCCATCCAACTCACAACCGGCATCAATCAACACCAACTCGCCATCGCGCACGGGAGCCGCATCGGCGCGGTAGTGCAGCACGCAGGCATTGGCCCCTGCAGCGACGATGGAGGTGTAGGCGGGGAACTGTGAGCCGTGCTGGCGAAATTCGTGCAGCAGCTCGGCGTCCAAGTGGTACTCGCGCACGTCTTGGCCTGCGCGCAACATGCGGGCGCTGGTTTGCATGGCGCGGATATGGCCACGCGCACTGATGGCGCTGGCACGGCGCATCACGTCTTGTTCGTGCGCGTCTTTGATCAGGCGCATGTCGTCCAGCGGCTCACACACATCGCGTTGCAAAGCCGGGCACTGAACGCCAAAGCGCACGCGGGCTCGCACGGCGTTGAGCCAAGCATCCACGCGTGTTTCCAAACCTTTGTGGGTGGCAAAGGGATACCACACCGTGTGCTGGTTCTCCAGCAATTGCGGCAACTGTTTGTCCAGTTCGGCGACCGAAGCGGCGGCATCCATACCCAAGACAGCCACCGCAGCGTCTGGGCCCAAACGGTAGCCGTCCCAAATTTCGCGTTCCAGATCTTTGGGTTGGCAAAACAGGGTGCTGCGCCCGGTGGCGTCAAGCACCAGCCAAGCGTTGGGTTCGGTGAAACCGGTCAGGTAATAAAAGTAGCTGTCGTGGCGGTACGGAAAATCGCTGTCGCGGTTGCGGGCGCGCTCGGGCGCTGTAGGGATGATGGCCACGCCACCCTCGCCCAGGTGTGCAGCCAAACGCGCGCGGCGCGCGGCGTGAATGTGGGCATGTGCAATCGCTTGTGTCATGTCTTACCTTGTGTGTTCAGGCGGCGTTGAGTTGCGCCAGGCGCTCAGGGGTGCCCACATCGGTCCACGCGCCGCTGTAGAGCGATGCGCTCACCCTGCCATTGTCCATGGCGGCGCGCAGCATGGCGGCCAGTGGGGCTTTCACACCCTCAGGGTTGCTTGGGGGAATAGGACACCAAGCCGCTTCAAAAAAAGCACGCTTGTAAAGCGCGATGGTGCTGAAGGTGTAGCGCATGTGTTCTGACTGAGCCTGCTTGGGCAAGTTCAGCGCCAGGCCTTCGCGTGACAAACCAAAGTCACCGTCGGGGTTATGTGCAGGGTTGGGCACCAACCAAATGTGGGCCAATTGGGGGCTGGCTGCGAAACGCGCATAGACCTCAGGCGAGAACACAAAATCTGGCGCAAACACATCCCCTGCAGCGACCCAAAACACCTCGGCCAACTGCGGCAGCGCACGCACAATGCCGCCAGCCGTCTCTAACGCGCCGCCAAAGTCCACCCCTTCTTGTGAGTAATGCAAATGCATGGGCGCTTGACCTGCTGTGCTCAGCACAGGGCCAAAGTGCTGGGGAATTTGCGCACCCAACCAAGCGGTGTTGATAACCAAGTGGCTGACGCCGCCACGTTGCAGACCTTGCATGGCCCATTGCATCAAGGGCTGGCCACGCACGCGCAGCAAGGGTTTGGGCGTTGTGTCGGTCAGTGGACGCATGCGTTCGCCGCGGCCTGCGGCCAAAAGCAGGGCCGTGGACAGGGGGGCAGAACCGCTAGAAATGAAGCTTTTTGTCATCACGTGGCAGTGTAGCCAGCCAGGCACGCGCGCGATTTGCGCCATCAGCTGTCACGCTTGGTCAGCTTGGGGTAGGCAGGCTCGTTAAAATCGTGGTTTTCCCTCACCCCCCATCGGAGCCGCCTGACATGGCAAACACCCAACAAATGGCCAGCGCAATTCGCGCCTTGGCAATGGACGCTGTACAACAAGCCAATTCAGGACACCCCGGCGCGCCCATGGGCATGGCCGACATGGCCGTCGCCTTGTGGGGCGACCACCTGCGTCACAACCCCAAGAACCCCCATTGGTTGAACCGCGACCGCTTTGTGCTCTCCAACGGCCACGGCTCGATGCTGATTTACGCCTTGCTGCACCTCACCGGTTATGACTTACCCATGAGCGAGTTGAAAAACTTCCGTGTGCTGCACAGCAAAACGGCGGGCCACCCCGAAGTCGGCGTCACGCCAGGTGTGGAAACCACCACCGGCCCCTTGGGCCAAGGCATCACCAATGCGGTGGGCATGGCGCTGGCTGAGAAGCTGTTGGCGGCAGAGTTCAACCGCGACGGCCACGACATCGTCGACCACCACACCTACGCCTTCATGGGCGACGGTTGCTTAATGGAAGGCATCAGCCACGAAGCCTGCTCACTGGCTGGCGCGTGGAAGCTGAACAAGCTGATCGCTTTGTACGACGACAACGGCATCTCCATTGACGGCCAAGTGGCCCCCTGGTTTGCCGACAACACACCCGCGCGCTTCAAGGCCTATGGCTGGCAAGTGATCGGCCCGATCGACGGCCACGACGCGGCAGCGGTCAGCCAAGCCATTGCTACTGCCAAGCTGAGCGCTGACAAGCCGACCTTGATCGTGTGCAAAACCAGCATCGGCAAAGGCAGCCCCAACCGCGCAGACACGGCCAAGGCCCACGGCGAGCCCTTGGGCGCCGAAGAAATTGCCTTGACCCGCGCCGCCATCGGCTGGAACCACGCCCCCTTCGAGGTGCCGAAAGAGGTGTATGCCGATTGGAACGCTGCGGCCAAAGGCAAGGCGCAAGAAGCCGAGTGGAAAACCGCATTCGCAGCCTACAAAGCCGCCCACCCCGCCTTGGCCAAAGAGCTGCTGCGCCGCATGGCGGGCGAATTGCCCAAGAACTTTGCGCAAACGGTGGTCGACACCGTCATTGGCGCCCACACCAAGGCCGAAACCGTGGCCAGCCGCAAGGCCAGCCAATTGGCCTTGGAAGCCTTCACCGCCGCCTTGCCCGAACTCTTGGGTGGCAGCGCGGACTTGACCGGCTCGAACCTCACCAACACCAAATCCACACCCAATTTGCGCGTCGATCTGGCCGGTCGTGTGGTCAAAAACGAAGCAGGCCAAGGTGGCCGCCACATCAACTACGGTGTGCGCGAGTTCGGCATGGCCGCCATCATGAACGGCGTGGCGCTGCATGGCGGCTTCATCCCTTACGGTGGCACCTTCTTGACCTTCAGCGACTACTCGCGCAACGCCATCCGCATGGCGGCGTTGATGAAGCAGCGCATCATCCATGTGTTCACCCACGACTCGATTGGTTTGGGCGAAGACGGCCCGACCCACCAGTCGATTGAGCACGCTGCTTCGTTGCGTTTGATTCCCAACCTCGACGTGTGGCGCCCCGCTGACACAGCAGAAACTGCCGTGGCATGGGCCGTCGCGCTGCAAAACCAACACAAGCCCACGGCCTTGTTGTTGAGCCGCCAAAACCTTCCTTACCTGCCCAAGGGTGATGCGACCCCACACAAGACAGCTGGCGATGTCTCTGGCCTCGACGCCATCAACAAAGGCGCTTATGTGCTGGCCGAACCGAGCGAAGTAGGCCTGAAGAAAAAGGCGCAAGCCGTCATCTTGGCCACTGGCTCTGAAGTGCAATTGGCCTTGAAGGCGCAAGCCTTGTTGGCCGAGAAAAAGATTGCCGTGCGCGTGGTGTCTGTGCCCAGCACCACCACCTTTGACCGTCAAAGTGTGGCCTACAAAGCCGCCGTGTTGCCCGCTGGCGTTCCCCGCATTGCGGTGGAAATGGGCTCGACCGATGGCTGGTGGAAGTATGGCGTGTCGGCCGTGGTCGGCATTGACACCTACGGCGAGTCGGCCCCAGCGCCTGTGCTGTTCAAGCACTTCGGCTTCACACCTGAGAACCTGGCGGAAACGGTGCAAGCCGTGTTGGCCCACTGAGCAAGTTTTGATTTTTAACTTTAGAAGGGTAATTCCATGACTATCAAGATCGGTATCAACGGCTTTGGCCGTATCGGACGTATGGTGTTTCGCGCTGCCGTGCAAAACTTCCAAGACATCGAAGTGGTGGGCATCAACGATTTGTTGGAGCCTGACTACCTGGCCTACATGCTCAAGTACGACAGCGTGCACGGCCGCTTCAAAGGTGAGGTGTCTGTGGACAACGGCGCCTTGGTGGTCAACGGCAAGAAAATTCGCCTGACCCAAGAGCGTGACCCCTCGGCATTGAAGTGGAACGAGATTGGCGCCGACATCGTGATCGAAGCCACCGGCCTGTTCCTGGACAAACCCACCGCTGAAAAGCACTTGGCCGCTGGCGCTAAGAAAGTGTTGTTGTCAGCACCGTCTAAAGACGACACCCCCATGTTCGTGTTCGGTGTGAACCACACCACCTACGCGGGTCAAACCATTGTGTCCAACGCCTCATGCACCACCAACTGCTTGGCACCTGTGGCCAAGGTATTGAATGACAAGTGGGGCATCAAGCGCGGTTTGATGACCACCGTGCACGCCGCCACCGCCACCCAAAAAACGGTAGACGGCCCATCGAACAAAGACTGGCGCGGCGGCCGCGGCATCTTGGAAAACATCATTCCTTCCAGTACCGGTGCTGCCAAGGCCGTGGGCGTGGTGATTCCTGCGCTGAACAAGAAGCTGACCGGCATGTCATTCCGCGTGCCCACCAGCGATGTGTCTGTCGTCGACTTGACCGTGGAGCTGAACAAAGAAGCCTCTTACGCCGAGATCTGCGCCGAAATGAAAGCCCAGAGCCAAGGTGCTTTGAAAGGCGTGTTGGGTTACACCGAAGACAAAGTGGTGGCCACCGACTTCCGTGGCGAGCCATGCACTTCGGTATTCGATGCTGAAGCCGGCATTGCCTTGGACAGCACCTTCGTGAAGATCGTCAGCTGGTACGACAATGAGTGGGGCTACTCCAACAAGTGCTTGGAAATGGTGCGCGTCATCGCCAAGTAACAGGCCATCACGCTTTGCACTTGGTGTGCTGAGCGTCTGAGAACAACGCCAGTGCTGTCAAGCGCTGGCGTTGTTTCTTTTGGCGAGCACATCTTTGTGGCGTACATGGTTGATTTGGTGCATTTTTTGCATACATCCGGTGCGATTCTCAAAAGGTGGGCAAAAGCGCACCAAATAAGCACAAATCATCCAAGGAAAAACAATGGACGCACTGAAACAGGGCGCTGACGCTCTATTTATTCTGCTCGGAGCCATCATGGTGTTGGCCATGCACGCAGGCTTTGCATTTTTAGAGCTCGGCACGGTTCGCAAAAAGAATCAGGTCAATGCCCTGGTCAAAATTTTGGTCGACTTTTGCGTGTCCACGGTGGCTTACTTTGTGGTCGGCTACGGCGTGGCGTATGGCGCGAGCTTCATGATCGGCGCCGAATCTCTGGCCGCCAAAAACGGCTATGAGTTGGTGAAGTTCTTTTTCTTGCTGACGTTTGCGGCGGCCATTCCCGCCATCATTTCGGGCGGTATTGCCGAGCGCGCCAAGTTTTGGCCTCAGCTGATTGCCACGGCCGTGATCGTGGGCTTGGTGTATCCGTTTTTTGAAGGCATCGCATGGAACCAGCATTTCGGCATTCAGGCTTGGCTCAAGGCCGTGACCGGTGAAGAGTTTCACGACTTTGCCGGTTCGGTTGTGGTGCATGCGGTGGGTGGCTGGATTGCCTTGCCCGCCGTGCTCTTGCTGGGCGCACGCAGCAACCGTTACCGCAAAGATGGCGCCATCTCTGCGCATCCCCCTTCGAGCATTCCGTTCCTCGCTTTGGGCGCATGGATTTTGATCGTGGGCTGGTTTGGCTTTAACGTGATGAGCGCGCAAACGCTGGACAAAATTTCTGGCTTGGTCGCGGTCAACTCCTTGATGGCCATGGTGGGCGGCACCTTGGTGGCCTTGGTGTTGGGTAAAAACGACCCAGGCTTTGTGCACAACGGCCCCTTGGCTGGCTTGGTCGCAGTGTGTGCAGGCTCAGACCTGATGCACCCCATGGGCGCGCTGGTGGTGGGCGCGGTGGCCGGCGCCATTTTTGTGGTGATGTTCACGCTGACCCAAAACAAATGGCGCATCGACGACGTGTTGGGGGTGTGGCCTTTGCACGGTTTGTGCGGCACCTGGGGCGGCATTGCCGCCGGTATTTTTGGCGCCCAGTCGCTGGGTGGTTTGGGTGGCGTGAGTTTGAATGCGCAACTCATGGGCACAGCCATGGGCGTGGCATGGGCTTTGGGCAGCGGCTTCGTGGTCTACGGCATCTTGAAAATGACGCTCGGTTTGCGCATGAGCCAAGAGGAAGAATTTGAAGGCGCGGACTTGTCGATCCACAAGATCAGTGCGTCGCCGGAGCGTGAATCGAGCTGGTAAGCCGCATGAATTGTGGTTTTTGGCACATGAATTCGTTGAATTACAGGTAAACGCTTGGTTTTTTCGAAGACTTGTGCTCCATAATGGTTCTCGCCGTGTAGATGCTGAGGTAGATACACGGCGTGTTTGGTGATCGGTCAGTTTCGGTTCGGGACTCCATCGCTTTATTTTTGTGTTTTAAGGAGTCCCTTTCATGGGCAATAAACTGTACGTCGGCAACTTGCCGTACTCTGTACGCGACAGCGATCT
>Ga0228701_1000685_pt1 | contig 26227 bp, 29 predicted proteins | sample McNCre117_Aug_MG_2_FD_178017 | JGI IMG/M metagenome (GOLD analysis project Ga0228701, IMG submission 178017) | Freshwater microbial communities from McNutts Creek, Athens, Georgia, United States - 11-17_Aug_MG | ecosystem: Environmental > Aquatic > Freshwater > Creek | place: USA: Georgia... | reverse complement strand
GGTTTGGTACATAGCGTGTCGCTGCGCGATGTATCGAGCGAGACTCAAACCAGACGACTACACATGTAGAACTGTACGAAAAAGGCTTGTGGACGCGGGTTCAAATCCCGCCAGCTCCACCATACATGGGGGACAGAACTTTCTCTGTCCCCCTTTTTCTTTGCTTCAAAGCCCAGTATTTGCGGGCTTTGGGCTCATTGCTTGTGGACACACCCGGTCACGTTTCAGTGGTTTCTGGTCGCTACAGGTGAATTTCTCTCTCTTTTCTCTCCAAGCTTGTGGACGTGTCCATGAGCTGAGTCCATCATTTATGCGGGTTAGAGTTGACGAGTTTGACCTTCTGATTGGTCGGGCAAAGGGGACTTAAAGGCAAGATAGAAAAATTTTTGTACTAAGATTTTTAGGCGAGGTTTCGACCTAAAACCGAGGTTGGACTTCGTGGTGCGCATGACCGCTTAGCAGCGAGGCTGTGTGATAACTCGCAAGGAGCTCGCTCGACACCGGCACAACTAGCAGCCTTGCCGGTTTTTCCGGATTGGTCGCATCTTCGACCCGTCAAATTGATCTTGGAGCCTCCTCTGGGCCGCAATTTGGTTCTGCAGCGACCGTAAAAGGTGCCTATGCACCCATCAACCGCATCGCGTTCCTAGTTCCATCGAAGCCCAAGATGCTGAGGACGCGTTTGAAGTTGTATGCCAGCACGTTTAGGCTCATCTCTGTTGCCACGTTCTGGATGCCCCGGGTCAGGAAGTGCGTCCAGCCCATCCAGTGCTTGAGGGTACCGAAGACATGTTCAACGGTACTCTTGCGCACCGTCATGGCATTGGGCATCTGGTCCAGCCATTGCTGGGCCTTGTCCATGACCTCTTCATGCTCCCACCGCCTGATACGTCGGTAACTGCTCGTTGTGCATTGCGCTTTCATCGGACAGCCAGGGCAGGCACTGGACCAATAGATGCTGATCTGCAGCCCAGCCTCTTCGCGGCTGAAGCGGCGGATCGCCCGCTCGCCCGAAGGGCATTGGTACTCGTCGTCGCGAGCGATGTAAATGAAATCTGTCTTGTCGAACCGGCCTTCGGCCCTCGCATTGGATGTCATTGGCTTGGGTACAAGCGCTGCAATCCCGCTGTCGTCACAAGTCTTGAGTTGCATGCCGTTGTAGTAGCCACGGTCAGCGATGGCCTTCAATCTGCGTTTGCCCATCGCATTGCGTGCAGCCAAAGCGATTGCACTTAGCTGTGAGCGATCACTGCCGTTATTGGTGACTTCATGGGCAACGATCAGATGGTTCTTTGTATCGACCGCTGTCTGCACGTTGTAGCCCACCATGGCTGTGCCCTTAGCGCTGTGGGTGGTCATGGCCCGCGCGTCGGGGTCCGTTTGAGAGATCTGCTTATCGGGCAGCGTCTCCAGTTGCGCCTTGACGACTTGAAGCTCTTGCAGGCGCTTGCGCATCTTCTGGATCTTGCCTTGCAGTCGCTCGGTCTTGGCTTGGATCTCAATTGGCTGGGTTCGATCCGCAGTCTCCAAGGCATCCAGGTAGCGCTGAATGCTTTCTTCCAGTTCCCGCTCGCGACGCTCAATCTTGCCGGGCGTGAAGTTGCGCTCGCGGTTGTTGAGCGCCTTGAACTTGCTGCCGTCGATAGCCACGACAGCGTCGCTGAATAGCTTCAACTCGCGGCACAGCATCACGAAGCGACGGCAGACGTTGCGAATGCCTTTGCCGTTATTGCGACGGAAGTCTGCGATGGTCTTGAAGTCAGGAGCGAGGCGACCGATCAGCCACATTAGCTCCACGTTGCGCTGGCATTCTCGCTCCAGTCTACGGCTGGACTGGATACGGTTGAGGTAGCCGTAGAGGTATAGCTTCAGCAGCAATGAGGGATGGTATGAAGGTCTGCCCGTTGCCGACGGCTTTGCGCCGTCGAAACCCAAGCCAACCAAGTTCAACTCATTGATGAAGACGTCCACGATCCGAACCGTGTTGTCCTCAGCAATGAAGTCATCTAGGCACTCCGGTAACAAAGTGACCTGCTGCCTATCCTGACCTTCGATGTATCTCGACATATTGACTCCCGAGTTCAATATGTCTGTGAACTCTACCGAGTTCAACTTCGGGCGGGAAGAGGGTTTTCACACAGCCTCCAGCGTGAGCAGTCATTGCTTAAGTCTGTTGTGCCGTTTCTGTCCTTGGGGCATCACTATGGCGCTCACATTGCCGTCAGGTAGGTTACAGAGCCCCTTTGCAAAAGGCTGGTCGAAAGACGCTTGTTTAAGTAGCTGTCCATACCCGAGAGGAGAATAGCAAGCAGGGGGTAAACTCACCTAGCTAATGTCCAAACGGCTATCAGTCAGTGCGGTTCCTCCCCGTCGAAGCTACTCCTTAGTACGCCCAACGCCCAAGTGAATCCCATTACCCCCATCCGTCGGACATGGAGCAATCGCGAATCGGAGCAGGTGCCCAAGTCTACAGGCCGATGACCTGAAGATACTTAATGCTCTGTTTGATTTAAATAATACTCATCGAGGGGGTGGGCAGTTGCGCGTAGACGTATATATAAAAGATGTTCTAGCACGCTGCGAAGCATTAAAGCGAGCAGGGATGTGGCTATCGGAGCCAACGATTCGGCCTCGGGCTTGGATTGAGAATTTTGATGATTGCGACAAGATCCTAGCTGCTCAATTGTTAGAGCGTTTCGTTTTTTATAATCAGAAATTTACTGATTCACTATTAACGACATCCTTCTACAGTATTGCCGACGGGTTGAAGAAAGGCCCTTCCGCGCCCGCCAGAGAGCAGCTCTTACAAGCATTGCCAAACTCTGTCTTCACTCCTGTTTCCGGTGAGACCCCGAATCCCACAGATTCGGGCTATTTTTTGTGCCGCCGCGCACGCCAAGTCCTAAATGTTGATGAGGAAAAAATTAAAAATGCGAACGACGCACTCAAGGCAGCGGCAAATGGACAACCAGTCGTGTTCGTAGATGACTTTATTGGTTCCGGCGATCAGTTCTTATCTACATGGAAAGACAGCAGAACCGGGGAGTCTTTCGAGAAAATTCAGTCCAAGGTCGGTTTCGCCGCAATCTACGTTAGCCTTGTCGGCACCGAAGTGGGCATCGTCAATATTGGTAATCACGCGCCATCTGTGGCAGTATGCGTGACACACAAAATCGATGATCGCGGAACGCTATGGGGACTTCGAGCGTCAAACCCATCGCTATATAGCCAGATTGATGTATTGTTAAAAAAGTACAAATCAAGACTTACGCCGCATGATGCATATATGCATCAACAGAACTATTTAATGTATGGGTATAAGCATCGCGGTCTATTTTTTGCCTTCGAACACTCTGTGCCGGACGCAACACTACCAATTTTTTGGTGTCGAGGTACCAACAGCTGGGAGCCATTAATTGAGCGAACTTAACCATCAAACCCTTGCTGCAACACTCCGTCAGCTATTTGGCGACAACAGAGCTGAGTGGCCAACTTCCAACTTTCGAGATCTTTTCGTTACTCCAACTTACTTAACAAAACTAGAAGCGCGGCGTCCGTGCATACTTGTTGGAGGACGTGGCACTGGAAAAACGACCGCACTACAGTCTCTTAAGTTTGATTCATGTCTTGAACGACTGAAGAATTCTGGACAATCGTTCGGTGATCAAGAATATTTCGGGTTCTTAATTCGTATCAATAAGAATCGAGTCAGAAGTTTTCATGGGCGCGATGAGACCCTAGATTGGGGGAAGTACTTCTCGCATTATTTCAATCTTCTCGCATGCTTCGAACTAAGCGCACTTGCAAGCTGGTTGCAGGAGCAATCAGGCAAGGTCTTGCCCATTGAAGCTATTCAGGCCGTTGCCTTTGATCTAGGTATTTTTGAATTTTCTGGAACTTCTACACCAGAACTGGGCATTGCGATCAAGAGTCAAATTTCAAAGCTTCAGCTGAAGGTAAACAATCCCACGAGCTCACTAGAAGTCGTTCTATCGATGGCAGAGTCACCGATTCGAATTTTTGTGGATGCCTTGGAAAAGCATGGGTTATCAGACGGGCGCACCATATTTTGCTGCATTGATGAATATGAAAACTTGCTTGATTATCAGCAGGCAATCTTGAATACCTACATTAAGCATGCTTCTCCACCTCTGTCCTACAAGATTGGTGTGAGAAAGAACGGATTAAGAAATCGACAAACTCTCGACGGTCAAGATTTACTGAGGACGCCGGACGATTGCTACGAAATCGAGATTGCAGATGAGGGTTTTGAATATTTCGCAAAACAGGTCGCCTCGGTAAGACTAAAGGCAGCGTGTGCCAGTGGCGTTCCTGTACCGGAAAAACTTTCCGAGTTCTTGCAGGATCTAAGTTTAGGCGAAGAAGCAGACCTATTAGGGGCTAACCGTGTCGCACGGGGAGTTCTGCACGAACTGGAAGGTACAGGGGAATTTGAATATTTCCAATCAAAACCAGCTCGCGAGACCTATTTCCTCAAATACTGGCAAGCCAACGAAGGAGGCTCCCTAACCAAACTCGCAAAAGACTGGATCGCAAACGAGCGCGAATGGCAAGTCCGTCTCGGAAACTATGGTTACGCGAGCTTGTTCTGGCTATCGAAGGGAAACAAAGGGGCTCGAATTAGGAAGTATTACTGCGGTGAACGAACTTTTTTGGCTATGGCGAGCGGCAACATTCGCTACTTTCTTGAGCTAATTGATTGCTCGGTTACTCACGAGTTATCGGAGGCCAAAGCATTCCCTGGCACTCTCTGCCTTTCGCCAAAATCTCAAACGTTAGCAGCACGAGAGGTTGGTGAGCGACGACTAAATCAGCTAGAAGGCCTTGCGGACCACGGAGTTCAGTTAAAGCGGCTTGTTCTTGCAATTGGCAAAGTGTTTTTTGAGCTCGCACGCGAGCCATTGGGAAAAGCTCCTGAGGTAACTTCATTCGTCCTATCTGGCAAAGCAGATGAGATTTCAAAGATATCCGACATGCTCAGTGAAGGCGTGGGGCACCTAGCATTTGAGGTGGAGCCGGGTACCAAACTTACAAGCAGAGCTGAAACTCGTGAGGATGAGTACAGACTCCACCGGATATTCAGTGCATTCTTCGAGATTTCGCATCGAAAGAAGAGACGAATGACATTCGATGCTCAGGACTTAATCGCAGTGCTTGGCGATCATCCCGGACGAGCAATCTCATCGATGCTAGAGAATAAGCCTCAAGTGGAGGAGGAAGATCTTCCCGAGCAACTGGCACTCTTCTCTGCGTTCTATGGCGACGCCGAATCTGGAGCCAGACAGAAATGAGGATGCCACCAGAGCACACCTTGAGGTTCGACAGCTTTGGACTCAAGGACCTGCTTGTCGACGAGACTGTTATTTCAATTGAAACCTCGCCAGAAGAGCGAGGCAGGGTTGATGCTTGGGAGGAATTGAAGCGCGCAAAGTCTGAGCATCTCATCCTCCTGCAGGACGCAACCCCCGACACAGCCACAATACTGAGCAAGTATGAGAGCCAAACGATTTTGCTAACAGATAGTGAACGGCTAGTCTCGCTTGTCAAAAGCGACAATGTGCTTATTGACATTACCGCTTTACCGCATCATGTCTGGGCACCCGTATTTCAAGCTTACGTTAAAGCGGGCAAGCAGGTTCGCGTTCTTTATGTCGAACCTGACGGCTATAAAACACATCCATCGCCAGCATCAGCAAATCTATTCGACCTGAGCATATCCTTTGGTGGCCTTTCGCCTATGCCTGGTTTCGCGAAGCTCGCGGGCCCAGCTGATGACGATCCTGCACTCTTTGTTGCCTTCCTTGGCTTCGAAGGGAATCGCGCCGAAAGAATAATTAATCAGCTAGAGCCACAACCAAGGGTAATTCCAGTAGTCGGTGCACCTGGATTTCAGATTAACTATCCGGCCATCACTGTGGCATGCAACCGATCTTTTCTTAACGAATTCGACTGCAATGCCGACATTCGACTGGCCAAAGCAAGTTGCCCGTTTGAGGCATTTGACACGCTAGCCTCAATACGTCGAGACTTCCCCGACCACTACTTGTACATTGCTCCTGTAGGGACACGACCTCATGCGCTTGGAGCGCTGCGATACGCTATAGCTAACGAGAGTCACTGCGAGATCCTCTTTGATCACCCAGTTCGGCAATCAAATCGAACGAATGGCCGAGGTCTCATTCACGTCTTCAGCTTTGCCTCTTGAGAAGATATGACAACTGAGATCGACTCCGATAAATATTACACGCCGCCTGCTATGGCCAGACTCGCGCTTGAGCGTGCACAACTTGCAAGCCCTCCCGTCATTTGTGCCGACACGGCTTGTGGTTCGGGAAGCCTGCTCGCTGCGGCAGAAGACGTACTGGAAGCACAGCATTGCTTGGGTATTGACAATGATCCCCTCGCGATTCGGCAACTTCGGCGGGAACGACCGGAATGGCGCTTATATGTGGGAGACCTCCTGAAACGGCATCGCCCTCCACCCACTGATTTCCCGGGAGGGAAATACGGCGTAGATTTGCTCGTCCTGAATCCTCCTTTCAGTTTGGGTCCCAGGAAATATGTCACTGTCAAATATCTCGGACATTCGGTAAAGTGCAGCGTCGCAATGGCTCACATCTTGCGAAGCTTAGAACTCTTCAGACCAGACCAGGGCGCTATTGCCGTTGTACCTGAGTCATTGCTTTATTCCGAAACCGATCGACACGCACGGGAGCTTCTAAATCAGGAGTTCTCTCTTGGTGAATTACTGCAACTGAACATATATACGTTCAAAGGTGCACGGGTCAATTCGTCATTCGTGCAATTTAGTCCTCCAGGTGGTAGACCTCATTCTTCGATCGAAGTTATGCCCATGCAGAAGGATTCAATCCTAACAACCGTAGTGAGAGGGGGTTTGCAAATGCACGCCTTCAAGCGAGTTTCGTCAGGCGTTCGAGTCATTCATTCAACATCTCTCCGATCTCTTGCAGTTGACGGAATCGACGCAGTTCTTGAAAAAACACGCGTTGTAGCTAAAGGGCGAATATCTGGATGGATGTTGTTACTGCCGCGCGTCGGCTTACCAAGCGAAGAAGCATTTCGTGCCTTCTATTCAAAAGACGAGGTTCAACTATCAGATTGCGTGATAGGAATGAATTTTCCATCTAGGGTCACAGCATCTAGCGCTCAAAAGCGAATTCAAGCTAATTGGGAATCCCTCCTAAACCTATATAAAGGCACTGGGGCGCGATACATCACAATGGATCGCCTAGTTGACTGGCTTTGTGGTATCGGCATTCGTGATAAGAATGCCATGAAGGAAATTAGTGAACTAATCCTTTTTTAGCCCTGTGGAATTTGATCAGCTAACGAGAAAAGGCTCCACCTGAATGCCTGGGCTTATTGTGTACGACGGTTTTTGAACTAATGCATGTATAGATGTCTTAAAGCTTGTGCTGTCGCTGGTAAAAGACAGTCCCGGCCTCGAAGTCATGGATGCTTCCCGCCGCAATTCCAACCCGCTTCTTACGCGTGTTGAATTCAAGCAGGAAAGCCGCGGCACGGATGAGCAGGGTCTCGATCTCCCGTTCATGCTTTTTCTCGTTCACTACGTAGAACGAAAAATATTCCAACTCTAAGCTCTGAGCCTTTTTTCGTGCTGCAAGACGCGAGAAAATGGCCCCCCGGCCAATGTAACGGGGGCATCCCATTGAATCATGTGCGACATAGACGCCTGCCATGCGCTCGTTGTTGGCGACCATGTGCCGTTTCACATCGTCGAGTGAAGAGAACGGTAGCTTCTCCCCCACAACGCGAAAGAGATGATCCACCTCCTTGGCCGGACGTCCTGCCGAACGCCTAGGTCGCTGCAAGTTTCCAAAACTGACACGCCACTGAGCGTCCTCGAATATCGATGTTTCGACAATAACTCGCTTTGACGACAATTTTTTGTCAGCCTTATTCCCTACCTTCTTCTTGATTGTTGCCATGTCCGCTTTCAGTAAAGTTAAAGGCTGCTAGCTCAAGCATATCGCGCCTGCCTTGGTATCTATTACAGCCAGCCTAAGCATCGAAAATAACCACCGTATTGTGTGGTATTGGCATGATCAGCCATTGAGCAGCTAAGACTCGATGGCTGCTACCAGCCTTGAGGTGACTTTGCCAACATGGTTGACCGGAGTGCAGCGGTTTCCGCCATTCAGGGCGGCACCGCGGGAACCGGTTTCACCACCACACCGGTCGTCGCAACATTGCCAACCTAGCACGCTGGGCAGCGCCCGCTGAGAGCGTAGAGGATCTTTCAAGGTGACCGTACCTAGCAATCCCATAAACTCTCAGCGTTTGGCATTACAGAGATCACCAATGGCGAAAACCGCTGTCCAATTTGAAGTCCACGGCACCAAGCTCCACCTTGTCTACCAGCCGGACATCAGATCACCAGAAAGCCTTCTCGAGCATCTTGCCAAAGGCAATTCAGTCACCATCAAAGGCACTTACCACCTGACTGAGGGAAACCGTGTCAAAGTCCAGGGCAAGCGCAGCATGGATGAATGGGAAGATGACGGCGATGTTCTTCGCTTTGTTGTTGCAAAGGCGGTCAGCAAATATTTTGTTTTTGATCCAGCAGTCCTTGATGTACAGGTGCCGGTAATGGTTGCACGAGACGCACATCCGACCTGGAAATGGTTCACAGCCGAGGAACGGACATCCGTGATGCGGGCGTTGGCCGAACTGAGGCCCACCCGCATCGTCATCGGCGGTGATGCGCCGGACGCCATTTCCGTTGCCGAATACGAGAAACTAATCGCCCAGTTTCCATCACCCCACGAGAAGAAGCTCTATGTGTCATCGCGACTGGCCGGGGTTTTCCGCGAGCTCACCGATACCAAAGTTGATGCCATTGCCAAACTCAATAAGTACGTAGATAAGCGGGTCACAGCCACGGCAAAAGACCTAATAGAGCCCTTCCGTCAGCATGAAATCGCGAAGTACGAGTTTCTGCGCGGACAATTGATTTCGATGCTTGAAAACGATACTGGAATTTCGGAGCGGCAGTGGCAAGCCCAGATCTTGGATATCGTGCGGTTGCTCAATCCGAAGTACATCGCGGCCCTCACTTCGGTCACTATCAAGGATAGCCTCAGTACTGGGAATCGTCAGCTCGACATTATGTTGGTTGACGTCAACGGCAGCATCGACGTCATCGAAATCAAAAAGCCTTTCAAGGCTCGCATCGTTACGACGGCAACGTACCGGGACAACCACGTACCGCATCGAGAGCTTGTCGGTACAGCCATGCAGCTTGAAAAGTATCTATTTCACCTCAGCCGATGGGGCCGTACTGGCGAAGATGTGCTCACAAAGCGCTACCGCGGCGATCTTCCGCTTGGTCTGGGGCTGCGCATTGTCAACCCCTGTGGGGTCATCATTGCGGGTCGGGACAACGACCTCACAACGGAGCAGAAGATGGACTTTGAGATGTATAGGCGTCAGCACAAAAATATCGTCGACGTCATCACCTACGACGATCTACTGCGTAGACTAGATCGAGTCTTGGGACAATTCAAGACCAGATGAAAACCTGACAACAATGCCGGTCAGTCAGCCGGACTGCAGTTTTCCCCATTTGGGGGCCAGCAGCTGAAAGTTAGGTAGATGCACCGAAACCCGGCATGCGTAGAACGGGCCCTGAGCGCAGCGAGAGTCCGCGTCAAGCGGAGTACGATGACATCAATCAAAAAAAGATAAGTTATCGACCGTACCTAAGGAAGAGACGAATGCGCTTGAAGTCTGTCACGCTGAAAAATTTCCGCTGCTATAAGGACGAGATCACTGTAGATTTTGCAGACCTCACCACCTTCGTTGGCCGAAACGACATTGGAAAATCATCGCTTTTGGAAGCCTTGGAGATCTTTTTCAACAACGGAGTTGTCTCAATTGAACAAAGCGATGCAAACGTACACAGCGACATCGAAGCGGTCGAAATCACCTGTGAATTTACCAATTTCCCTGGATCGCTAATTCTCGACGCTGGAGCGGAAACGTCCCTCGCAGAGGAGTTCCTGTTGACGGATACGGGAACCTTGAAGCTGCGAAAGATTTATGACTGCGGCAACAAGAAGCCATCGCTTGAAATCTTCGTGGTTGCCAATCACCCCTCCGTTCCCGGTTTTCAAAACCTTCTTGAACTCAAAGAAAAAGACCTACAGGCGAAGGTCAAGGAGTTGAAGCTGGATGTGCCACTGAAGGGTAATCCTGGAATGCGCAAGGCGATCTGGGCTGCAGGTGGTGATTTGCAACTCACCGAAACTGCTGTCCCGGTCAGTAAATCAAAGGAAGACGCTAAGAGAATCTGGGACCAAATCGAAAGTTACCTTCCAATGTTCGCCCTCTTTCAGAGCGATAGAAGCAGTAAGGATTCTGACGATGATGTGCAAAGTCCAATGAAGGCGGCTGTTGCCGCTGCATTGGCCGAAGTCCAAGCAGATATTGCCAAGATTCAGCAGCGTGTCCAAGAAAAAGCAGAGGAAATTGCCAAAAACACCCACGAAGCACTCAAAACATTAGACCCTGGGCTGGCCGCCGAGTTGAATCCGGAATTCACCCCACCGACCGCCGCCAAGTGGCAGGCGCTGTTCTCCGTCGGGCTTAACACTGATTCAGGCATTCCGCTGAACAAACGTGGCAGTGGTGTGCGGCGACTGGTTCTAGTTAGTTTCTTTAAGGCTGAGGCCGAACGTCGTCTCAAGACCAGCAACCGTCGCAGCATCATCTATGCAATCGAAGAGCCGGAAACCGCCCAACACCCCAACAATCAACGAATATTGATCGAGTCGTTCAAGACGCTCGCTTCAGAAGCTGGATGCCAGGTCATTCTTACGACACACAGCCCTGGGTTTGCCGCCGATCTTCCAAATAATAGCATTCGCTTTATCTTCCGGGATACCGCAAGAGGCAAGCCTGTTATCCAAGCTGGTGCTGACGTTTTCGGTGCCGTCGCGGAAACTCTTGGGGTGACGCCGGATAGCCGTGTCAAGGTGCTGCTGTGCGTAGAAGGTCCCACCGACGTTGCAGCGTTCAAGGCTCTCAGCAAGGCGCTACACGTGGAAGACAATTCGTTGCCAAACCTAGAAGACGACGACCGTGTTGCGTTTGTTGTTTTGGGTGGGGGTACCTTGAAGCATTGGGTCGATGAATACTACTTGCGTGCTCTCAACAGAAAAGAGGTGCACATCTACGACAGCGATGTCGCCAGCTACGCCGAGACAGCTGCCAAGGTGAATGCGCGACAAGACGGCTCCTGGGCCACGCAAACATCAAAACACGAAATTGAAAGCTATCTACATTCTGATGCGATCCGCGAAGCCTTCAATGTTGCAATCGAGGTGACCGATCATCCAGTAGATGGAAAGGCGACGCCAAAACGATTCTCGGAGTCCTATTCTGCCCTCCAGGGATTCGACGCAGTCATGGGGGACACGAAGGCAAAGTTTCGTCTCGCTGAACATGCGTTCCCGTTGATGACTGCAGCAAGGATTCATGAACGTGACCCTCAAGGCGAGGTTCGTGGGTGGATGACCAGAATTCGAGACATGATCCAGTAACCCATGCCGCTGAGCTGGAAAAGTGTGGTTCAAAACCATCGGGAATGTTGCGTAATACGCACCCTACAAATTGAACGTCAGCTTCACAATTTTCCGAGCGTCGCCTTTGGGTCGTGAGCAGTATTACGGCAGCTGCATGGTGGATGACCTTAACCAGCCTATTGCAAACTTTTAGGTGAGTGAGCTGGAGACGGGTTTAGTCTGATGGCTATTATTTGAATTCCAACGGTGAATGTCTCTGAAGAGCTGAAAAATGGTTATCTAAATTAAGTCGTCAACCGTGGTGATAACGGTACTCCTGAGTAAGTCCACTGAACCCATAGGACGTAGCCCTCACATCCTGCACATAGATGTAACTTTCATTGTGCAAGTCACCAAGTAGTGTCGAAAAGGCATCAAACGCTTCCCGGATGTACTGAGCTTTTTCAGCTTTGGTGTTGGTTTCGTCGGTTACTTTGATATCAAAGTAAATACTGCTCTTGCCATGCTCCGCCAACGACTTGCCCGCAACAATCCAGTCTTCCGGGTGGACGTACTCTATGGCTATCGCAGTGACCTCCGGGTCTTTGTGCAAAATTCTGCTGGTGAGCTCTAAGAGGATTTTCGAGATACTCTTTGTCATTTCCTTTGACCGCTGGCCGCTGACTTTTACATTCAAGATTGGCATGTGAACTCCTTTAATTAGCTATGCAACTATATAAACAAAAAAATGTTCATTCAAGGCCTGAACGAACACTACGAATCTTCGACACTGTTTCTCCAAATTCATCCTCACCCAGAAGCCTTTTGAGCTTACTGGTCACTGTCCCGCTTGCCTTATTTAAGGCAGCATGGATGGCAATGGCATTCTTTGTAGGTTGGATACAGATTTCTCGTCCATCTCCATCGCGACCACGTCGCTCAATGAGCCCCTTCATTTGCAGGAAGTCCAATGCGCGTGTCGCGGTAGGTCTGGCTATGGAGAGTTCATCTGCAAGCTCGCGCTGAAGCAATCCAGGCTTGGCAAGTATCACCCGCAGCATGAACGCTTGCGGCGGAGATAACCCAAACATCGAAAATACTTCCGCCCATTCACGCTCAAGGCGACGAGCCAAAGCGGTGGTGTTGAAATATAAGCAATGGTCAAACATCGTTGATAGCATACTTGATTTTGATTAGCTATGCAACTACTTGCGCATTCACCAACCCGGTGATTTGTAAAACAGCTAAAGTGGATATAGGAAAACCAAATTTGACTGTTGGCTCTTGGCCAGAAATGAGCGCACACGAAAACTTCGGTTCCCTATAAGACTAAGTGATTCTTTAAGCATGCTTAGGACGAAGTCTGCTGTTCTAAATAAACTGTTTCTGCCAAAGGTCTGGCAGCGCATTTCGCGTGAACCACATCATGCTCATTTTCTCTGGATGCTTGCCTTCCAGAATGCGTTGAACAAGCAAAGGATCTAATAGTGTGATGCGTAGTAACTCATTGACCGTGCTTGGATTAAGCCCCTCCAACTGTGCGATCTCGGTGCCACTCCTTACCTCGCCAGAATCCAAAAGTCGCTGCCAGTAAAACGCTCGTGCTAGTCCTTGCAACAAGGGTGCGTTGATGCTGGTGCCGATTGCGTTGTCGGGCTTATTCCCTTCGGCAAGTTCAAGATCTTCCAGAATGGTTTTCCGACCAGGCCGACGTTTGAGTTTGAGCGGAATACGCGTTGTGATGCGCAAAGGGGCTTCAGCCATAGGAGTCATCTCGCTCATGCAAACATCTCCATTTCCAGTCGCTCAGCACCCACCGTTTTGGGTTTCATCGTTTCGAGTAATGGCAACCATCCTTCGGTGCGCCAGTTGATCGAAATCGAATCGTCTTCCAAGGTGACCCGCTCAACTAGGCTACGAATGATGTTGCGTTTGATCGGATCAAAGAAGGTGTCCCAGATATTGGCAGTTCGCTGCAAGATAAGCACCACAGCTTGGGGCTCCGGAATGCCGGGGTTGAGTGCTTGGATCTGATGCCAGTAGTTATTGAGCATCGTTCCCGATCGTAAAAAATCAAGAACCTGTTCGGTCACTGCGTTCTCCACCAAATCGGCGGGTTGGTTTGGAATGTTGCTGTGACATGAGCCCGAATTCACCTTTTTGTTGTGCACGTAGTAACGGTAAACCTTCCCCGATTTCTTCTGCGTTGCCACTGGCAGGTACAGATCTCCCTCTGGGCTATAGATCAGGCCACGCAGCAAGAATTCCGTTTGGGCTTTTTGCGACCAGGTCGCCCGCGTGTTTTCTTCGACGTCTTTTGTCATCAGTTTTTGAACATGCTCCCAAGCAGCTTGATCGATCAAAGGTTCATGTGCACCCGCAAAGAATTGGCCCTTGTGCTGCAGTTGGCCCAGATACACCCGGTTGTGTAGGACCTTGTAGAGCGCCTGCTTGCAAAAGTGGCGTCCCGTCTTGGTCAGGATTTTCTGGTCCTTCATGTCTTTGACCATCAACGTTGTTGAGTGTGTGCGTCTGTACGTGTCAAAAATCCACTTCACCGTCGCAGCTTCTTGTGGATCAACCCGCAATAAGCGGTTTTCAACCCGATAACCCAAGGGCACCGGACCACCCATCCAGATGCCTTTGCGCTTGGATGCGGCGATCTTGTCGCGGATGCGCTCGCCGGTCACTTCCCGTTCGAACTGTGCGAATGACAGCAGCATGTTGAGCATCAGCCGACCAGTGGAGGTGGCTGAGTTGATCTGCTGGGTGACCGAGCTAAAGCTGACCTGGTGCTTGTCAAAGACCTCCACCATCTTGGCGAAGTCGGCCAGCGAGCGGGATAGGCGGTCAATTTTGTAGACCACGATCATGTCCACCTTGCCTGCCTTGATGTCGGCCAGCAAGCGTTTCAAGCCGGGGCGCTCCATGTTGCCACCGGAGAAACCGGGATCTTCGTAGGTGTCTTGCACCGCAACCCAGCCTTCAGCGCGTTGGCTCATGACAAAGGACAGACCTGACTCGCGCTGCGCATCAATGGAGTTGAAAGACTGGTCCAGCCGTTCGTCGGAGGAGACGCGGCAGTACACCGCACATCGTTTAGGTGCCACCATGGTCATACAGCCACCTTGGACTTGAGGCCAAAGAAGGCCGGGCCAGACCATTGGGTTCCGGTGATGGTTTTGGCAATGGCAGACAGGCTGCGATAAATCTGACCGTTGTACTCATAGCGGCCATCGGCCAGTACCTGCACCCGGTACTCTTGGCCATCAAACTCTCGCACCAGCGTGGCACCGGGCATGGCCACGGCTTTGGCTGGGATTTTGCTCTTGATCGATGAGAACTGTTGACCGTAGTTGGCCAACATGTCACGGGTGGACTGAGGCAGGCTACCGAAGGTCAACTCCTGCAACCGGTATGCCAGCCGTGAGGTCATGAATTTGCGATTGGGGTGAATTGGCCGACGTGGGAAATGGTGATCCCACAGTTTCCAAAGCTCAGGCATCTTCATCTCATGCAAGGCTGTGACCTCGCTTTGAATGGCGTTGAGTTGGTCGATGCTGCGCTGCTCGCGCGGGGTGATGGATCGTGGCTTCATTGGCGAACTCCTTGTTCTGTAGACGGGTTCGTATTGACGCTCTGCCAGGCATGGAAGTCCACAAACTCATCTCTGTCAGTGGCGTAAAGCCGACTGTTATTTGCTTTAGTCAGTAACGCGTGTTGACTAACTGCGCCATGAGCCATCAGATTGCTGATCTGTTGCAGGGAGAGGTAGCTACTCTTCTCGGGCCGTTTGTCAGGGACCTTTGTTGATAGGTTTTGGTGGTGGGTCATGGATAGGCACTTATTGCAAAAACTGTCCATGAATCGTAAGAACGACCCCCTTAAAAAGTAACGTGTTTTAGCGGGCCAAAGGGGGACAACTCCTTCCGAGACCGCATGATTATTAGCTTTTGGATAAACCTGCCTGATGGAATCAGGCCTCTGTTGATGGTTTTGACAGATTTCTCAAATGCTGTATATTTATCCAGCAAATCCGACATTTATCCATCAAAGCTCAAGTCCTCAAGGTCCTGAGTTGGGACGCCTCATTGCCGAAATAAAAACGATAAAAGGAGACAACTGTGAGCAAACTACAGAATTACGCAGACATTCTGATAAATCTTCCCATTGACGAGACGCTCAAAACGTTCATGGAGCGGCACGCGCTACCCTTGCCAGAGGGGTGGAGCTGGCAAGACAACATTTACACGTCACGCACACTGGTCAAGCTCATCCAGAGCTACCTAGATACGGTTAAGCGTGACCGCATCATTGCGGGCTTGCATGCAAGTTCAACACTTGCACACCCACTGGGTAAGCAGGCCATGTTTCAAGCAACCCATGACAAGCCCAGTGAGCTAGTCGGACTGATTGGTTGCAAAAACGATTTGCATCGCTCGTTCTGGCTCTACGTCAACCATCCCGCATTGTTTGAGGCCGCCGCTGAGATTGAGTATTTGGACCAGCACAGCCAGCAGGCCCAACAGCATGATCTGGGGCTTAGACGTGAAGTCAATCGTGACGAGCGTTCTATCACTGACTTTTGCGACGCGATCAAAGTCTTCTACCAACGCGAGTTAGGTTGTGGCGAGGTGTGTGTGGTCAATGTGCTGGACCGCTCGCAAGGTACCCAGTTGATCACGATTCACGCCAAAGACCTCGCCACTGCTCGGTTGGAGTTCGAGGGCTCTCAGTTGCAGCGCCGAGTGGGTAGTCCAAACATTCACATGGTGTTGGAGTACTCACAGATCACAGGCGTTGTAAGAACCATCATTAGGGGAGGGGCGAAATATCACGCCATGCTGTGTGAGGCATTTGCTGCGCATATGTTGGGCGTTAGTGCACAGGCGCAGCGGATTCAACGTCCGGTTCTCGATTTATCAAAGCTGCGCTTAGGGATGCAAATTCCACAGGCTTTCGATGATGGTTTTGTTGGGTTGCAAGTCAAGAGCTTGCACTTGTTGAGCCCTTGCGAGCGGCTGAAAATTGAATGCACGGCCAGTGGCTCGACAGATCGCCAATGCGTGACGGATTTGATTGGAGCGTACTTTCAGAATGAAAACCCACTCAGCCGTGGCTGGGAGATTCACGCTGCGACGCTGAATTTATTCATGGCTCCAACACAGGGAAAGTCACGGTGTCCGCTCGTGAGCGTAGAGGTGACCAGCAAAGGACGTTTGAATTTACACAAGTTCGATGAGAAGCTGCGCACCCAGCTCGAGGGCTACCTTGTTCATCTTGGAATTCTTGAGCCTAAGCAGGCGCTTAACTTTCATGAAGCAGGGACAACGGGGAATAGCCAGCCAATGAGCCTTTTCGAGTGAAGGAGTTCATATGCCTGCGAATAAAAAAGCGATGGCTTTGGCTTCGTTGCTACTGACTCGTGGTGGTTATTCCTATGAGCGCTCGATTCCTAAAACGCAAGTCAATGGATTGAAGATCTTGATTGAGCTCAAGGCGGTGGTACCGGGACCATTTGATTCACGTTACGCGAGTTGTTCGTTTTGTGGCTTGCACCGAGGCCCTGTGTTTCGGATCGATGGTGAGATGCATGTGCAGTGTCCAGACTGTGGCCCTTACAAGGTGGATTTATCTGAGCAACGTAACTGGGCGATCGATACCGAATGGATGATCAGAAAACTTCGATCGGCATTGAACATACCTGCGCACATTGCTATCGAAAAACTTCACGAAGGGGTGTGGCAGATCGGTGTCTACAAGAAACGAGCAGTCTTGCTGGCTCAACGGATTGAGCTTGTTGTGGCGAACGCGTTGCATCTGTTTCACGGGAAAACACCTCGCTCAGACAGTTGGGTGATCACGCCAGGGCCTCTGGGTCGAACCTCATTGGACCCACTCTCAGGCACCGCGACCTGGTGGCATCTTGAAGATCGCTTTGCTATTCACGGCAATGGGCTTCGGATGGTGGGTGAGGGGAGCGATGAACTCAATCTTGCGGTGCAACCCAAATCAGCTGCGGTGCATGGGCCGTTTTCTGAAACCTTTGAATGGGTTCATTTGCCAGATTGGTCCGTTGAGCCCGTTCGATTGACTGCGGCACAGGCGGCAATTTTTGCGGTGCTCTGGCGATACCAAGGTCAGCCGCAGTCAGCCGAGACGATCATGAGCAAGGCTCATCTATCTAGTGACAAGCTCATTGATGTGTTCAAGGTCAAGGCTGCAAACAAAAATGATCCTACGTATGAAGGTCCCATGCATGCCTACGAAACGCTTGTTGTCCGAAATCGTCGACTAGGTTTGTATTCACTAAGGTAACAGGCCGTTTAAATTGCGTTTGTTCCGAAGGTTTTCCATTGCTCATTGGAGATCAGGGTTGAGCGAGATACAGGAAGTTTTTTAAACCCATCAATCGAGCGAATCGCTTTAATCGCTGAGGATGACAAGCTGGAATTTAGCCATGGACTCAGCGACACGCTGCGAATGCACGATTGATTGGTATATCGATGACCGCGCAGTCTTCCTGCTGTGATTCATAAATGGCTCGAAATTCGCCCTCTGGTTTAAATCCAGATCTCTTGAGAAAGGGAAGTCGGGGAACGGTGAATTCTCGTTTTTTTGCTTCGTTCAATGTGAGGTATTCGACTGTGTCGACAGAAATGCCGATTTGCTGGGTAAGAGCATTCAAAAGCTCTGCACGATCGAAGACGATACAAACTCCGGCAGGACCTTTCGAGAAAACATGCCAGTGGTGATATGTCTCAGGGACCTGTGAAAAACAAAGAGCAAGTAGCGTCGTTAGATTTTTTCGCGCTTTGTATTGCGACATGAAATATGCATCGTTGCGGTCATCCCAATTTTTGGGATCTAGCAGCGTAATTTTCCTTGTGGAAAGCATGTGCAGCAATGCGGGGAGGTCGGTATAGCGCCTAAGGTAATTTGGTACTTTGCTTGCCGCCATTTATGCACCTTGTCGATTTGATATGTAGCGAATACTCAAAGAGGGGATAGTTTTCTTTTTAGAAACTCAACTACCGTGTTTAAGTCTGGTGCATGCAGTTGATTTTTCCTGATAAACGCTTCCCATTGCTTGGTCTTTTGCGCGTCTTGACCAAAGTTTGCCGTCAATCCAATTGGAGTGGTTTGGGGCGTTTGTGTATTGCGACGTGTGAATGTCGCGTCAATGGCTTCAGTGAGTACTGCTGAATCAAGCTCTGCGGAATTAAAGATGACCCACATGTCAAAGTAATCTTTGAGCCTTGTATTGACCATACCCAAAGAGACGATGGCTTCATACTTTTCCGCCACGACTGTGTATCTTGGATAGATTCGTAACTTTGGTACGGGTAGACCTTCGAGCATTACAGGGTAGTCTGCATGTTCGGGTGCTGGAGTGACTGCATCCCCGTAGCCTATGTCGATTTGAACGGGGCATCGTGCTGAGTCAACGTGCCCGATTAAAGTTACTCTCAGGCCGGAGTAGTTGGCTTCTTTTCTGATTTCAGCAACCTTGATGCTGCCAATGTCAAATTGAATTCCGTCATCGCATTTAATGCCGCACATTTCTTGAAATGTGGCGAGTACAAGAGGCTCTTCGGCAAGACCAAACCCGAGCAAGTCGATGTCGCGGGTCGGCCTCATCGGGACATCAAACCACATGTCAAAGAGCAGCGCGCCTTTGAGCAAGAAGTTGTCCTTGTTGGTGGAGACGCTAAGACGGTAGAGCATGCGCTCAAGCCCATATCGCGTTAGAACAAGCGAAAAGTCCTGATTCTCGGCCTTGGCTTTTGCGAGCAAGCGAGCGCGAACGGCAGCAGGTGAGTAGTTCATGAGGCAAGTGCTTCTAGGTAGGGGCGCATTACATTTTGTACACGGCACAGCTTGCTGAAGTGCCAAAGCTCATCCATGGTCACGCGCTTGGACGCCCAAGCTTCCTTTAGTGCCTCAAGTGCAACGTCCAGCCCAATCTTGTTCCTGAATTTAAAGCAATCAGCGATCGTTTTGGGAATGCTGGTGATCTTTATCTCCACGCCATCAATTTTCTGTTTCATGACTCCGTCAGTCATCGTTTCCCCGCCGAAGCGAACGACATGCAGCGGTGGGTAAGACATTTTCGGGATGCGGTCCTTGTTGCCCACGGCTATCCACACCTCATGCGGGGCTTGTGTGGTCAGTCCGTGAAACGACAGGGCTGACAGCAGGCAGACGAGCGTTTTGGGGTGTTTGCTTGTTATTTCCGCGAGGCTTGAGAACTCAGTCTCTTTGCGTTGAGGTGTGGCATAGAGCCCGCGGCTTACTTGATGAACGATCCCTTGCTTGGCTAGTCGGGCTAGATACACGCGTGAATAGCCACGTGCCACGGCGTCACTTGGGCGCAGTAGAGCACGACGTTTGATCAGGCTAGCTATAGAGGATTGGCGGGTCGTCATGGAAATAATTATCACATAACGTCGGTATTTGTCAATAAATACCGACGTTATGTGACTTCTTTAAAAAGAAAGACCAGCAATACCCCAATGGCGAACTGGAGTTTTCGCACAAGTTCACCAATCAGTTCCTTATCAGTTCTCCATTGATTTCCTGAAATAGAGCCGTTGTCCCTCTACTGAATCAAAGGAGTAAATATGCGGTCTACAACACCAGCCCGAACCGGGCGTACTTCCCCTCTGGGCTCCTCAGCTCATGAATCCCTTCCAGCCGAGCGCATGGTTTTCACGGAAGCCGATTTGGCATCCCGTTGGGGCATGAGCCCCAAGACCTTGCAGCGCTGGCGAACCGAAGGTCGTGGTCCTCACTACCTCAAGCTTGGCAAGCGCGTGACATACACCGTCAACGCTATCGAGGCGTACGAGAACTTCGTGCAGCACATCTCGACTTCGCAACGTGTCGCAAGCTAAGGAGCCAGAGATGAACCACCTCCAACTCCACCAGGCCGCTTTGCCTGATCTCTCGGCCAACCAAATCAGCCGACTCCCCAAGGACCAATTGGCTCAGTTCAGCCATGCGGTGCAAGAACTCCATGACTGGACCATCCAGATGCGTGGGCGAATCAATCGTGGTCTTGAACAACGCTACGACGAGCAAATCCGCCAAGCCAATAGCTTCGGCGAAGAAGAGTCGGCGCGTTTTCGGATTGACGACGGGGATTTGCAGATCGATGTATCACAAGCCAAAGAGATCGTCTGGGACCAAGAGCACCTCACCCAAATCGCCGACCGCATGGTCGCAGCCGGGGACCGCGTTCAGGACTTTATGGAAGTTCACTTGTCTGTGTCTGAAGAGGACTATGCCAAGTGGCATCCATTGCTACGCGCTGCTTTTCAGCCTGCACGCCAAGAGCTTGTCACCGAGCCTCAATTCAAGATTCGTTGGGTCGGCGAAGTCCAGCTCTGAATCAACCCCTCATTCACGCATTCATTGGATTTACACATGTACCAAGAACAACACGCCTCAAACGCTTCCAGCAGCTGGAACGACTTCAACGACGCCGAAGCCCAACAAAGTGGCTTTGACCTGATTCCTAAGGGAACCCAAGCCGTGGTGCGTATGACCATCAAACCTGGTGGCTATGACGAACCCGATCGCGGATGGACGGCGGGATATGCAACTGCTTCACATGAAACAGGAGCGGTTTTCCTGTCTTGTGAATTTGTCGTTCTGCACGGCCAATACGCAAAACGCAAGATCTGGAGCAATGTGGGCTTGCACTCCAACAAGGGGCCGACTTGGGGGCAAATGGGGCGCAGCTTTATCAAGGCAGTGCTCAACAGTTCACGCAACATCCACCCGGATGACAACTCGCCAGAGTCTGCGCAAGCACGTCAAATTCGCAGTTTTGCAGACTTGGATGGCGTGGAGTTTCCCGCACGTATCGGTGTCGAAAAAGACGGCAAAGGTGAGTTGCGCAACATCATCCGCATGGTCATTGAGCCTGATCACAAAGACTATGCCGATCTGATCTTGGCCAAGGCACAAGCAGCTGGGCAAGGTGGCTCAAATGGTGGTGCTCCAGCTGCGGCTGTCCCTGTGTCGCACGTGCCACCAGCTAACTTGCCGCCATCGAACTACCTGCCCACGGGTTATTCCATTCAAACGCGTGTGCCCAGTACGCAAGGACGTCCTTCATGGGCGCAGTGAGTAAAGCGCTGAAGCATGAGGGGCAAACGCGCGGTCATGAAATGTTGGGTTTGTGCAAGAGAGGCCAGAGGCTTTGGTCATGCGGACACTCGTTATCAGGTCGGGAGGGCTCGTCGCTATCCCGTCGATTGGGCGTTTTGTTCGCAGCGTTGCCAGCGGTGCTTTCACAAACTCTACGAAGCAGGCGTGCGTTTGCTCAACCGAGGAGATGCACGCATCACGGTGAAGGAGGGCGAAGTGATTGATCCTTCCAAAGCCGAGATGGCCGCCATGCATCGTTGCCTCAAACCTTTGGGCGAGGCAGCGAACGAAGTGGGCATGGACCGCGCGTTGAGTACGTACTCGCAAGAGGAAGCGCTGCTCTTGATCAACGCAGTAGTCACCACTTACGTTGAATCAATGGTCGAAGCGCATGAGGCAGGCAAGTACCCGCCTTTGCGAATGCTTGGCCAAGGGACCTACGGCTAGACAAGCCATCCAAACGCAGCACTAGCTGCTGCGTCTTTTCAATTTTTCAAACCTGATGCTGACCATCCGAATGGTCAGCAGGGAGAACTTTTGCCATGACAAATCAAACATACCGAAATTCACAGGGCAACACAAACACTTTCGAGACCATGCTTTCTTCCGAGCAAGCTGCTGTTGCGTTCAATCTGCCGTTCTACTTTTTCCGCAACCCCTACAAACGTAAGAAGCTGCAGATCCCGCATTACTACATCAACAAGTTGGTGCGCTATCGCTTGGCTGAATTGCGCGTGTGGCATGCACAACTTGGAGAGTTATTGGCATCGCAAGCAAAAGAGGCTCAAGAGCAACTTGCGTCGCAGGCCTCACGACAAGCTCAGGGAAGTGAGGTGGCACATGCTTGACTTCAACGATCCTGCGCAAGAAGCGTTTCGCAAATCAAACGCAGCCAAAACAGACAGTGCACGAGAAAAAGATGAAATTCGACAAGCCCTCCTTGAACGAATAAGCACGCTCATCGTTGAGATATGGCCAGCCGGTAAACGACGCAACACCAAGTATCTGGTGGGCGATGTGATGGGTGGACCGGGTGACAGTTTGGAGTTGGTGCTCTCAGGCTCCAAGGCCGGGCTGTGGACTGACCGCGCAACAGGTGAGGGTGGCGACATCTTTGACTTGATCGCACGTCACTACCAACTCAACATCCAGACGCATTTCCCCGACGTGCTCAAGCGTGCCAAGGACTTGCTCGGACGCGTCGACTCACTGCCGCAGCGCACATCTACTAAAGACAAGGCCAAGACACCAGCTGTCGATGAGTTGGGACCTGCCACGGCCAAGTGGGACTACCAAGATGCTTCAGGCAAATTGATTGCGGTGGTTTACCGCTACGACCCAGAGCCAGGCAAGAAAGAATTTCGTCCTTGGGATGTGAAGCGCCGCAAGATGGCTCCACCCGATCCCAGACCTCTGTTCAATCAACCCGGCATTTCGTACGCCGAGCGAATCGTGCTGGTCGAGGGGGAGAAGTGTGCACAAGCGCTCATTGAGTTCGGTGTGTGCGCCACCACAGCCATGCACGGTGCCAACGCGCCCGTGGATAAAACCGACTGGACGCCTCTGGCTGGTAAGCACGTGCTCATCTGGCCGGATCGAGACAAACCAGGCTGGGACTATGCGGACCGTGCGTCACAGGCCATCTTGCTCGCAGGTGCGATCAGTTGCGCAATCCTCCAACCTCCAGAAGACAAGCCTGATGGTTGGGATGTGGCTGATGCGCGTGTCGAAGGTTTTGATGTAACAGGATTTCTGGCTGCAGGTGACCGTATGCCTGTCGTGCGTCAGGCCGATGAGAGCACTGCCTCAGACATCGTCGATGGCTTGGACTACACCACTGAAGATGGTTTGGCTATGGCGTTCACGCGCCAGTTTGGCGAGGACTGGCGGTATTGCTCACTATGGGGCAAGTGGCTGGTGTGGAACGGTGTGCGCTGGAACATTGACAAGTCGCTCTACGTGCATCACTTGAGCCGAACGATTTGTCGCGCTGCTTCATACAAAGCCGATACCCCGAGACTCAAAGCGCGCTTGGCCAGCTCGGGAACCATGTCTGCGGTTGAACGAATTGTTCGCACAGAGCCACGCCACAGTGCGACGGTTGAAGAGTGGGATGCTGATCCGTGGTTGCTCAATACACCCGGTGGAATCATTGACCTCAAACGCGGCGGAATAGGACCTCACAGGCGCGATCGCCGTATGACCAAGGTCACCACAGCTACACCCAAGGGCGATAGCCCTGAGTGGGCTAATTTCCTTGAAAACGTCACAGGTGGTGACAAGGAGTTGCAGCTGTACTTGCAACGTGTAGTGGGCTATTGCCTCACTGGCGACATCAGCACGCACGCTTTATTTTTCTTGTACGGGACCGGCGCAAACGGCAAGTCCGTGTTTGTCAACGTCATCTCAACCATCTTGGGTGACTACGCGGCCAACGCACCCATGGACACGTTCATGGAAACGCGCTCTGACCGTCACCCAACTGACCTCGCTGGTTTGCGCGGTGCACGCTTTGTCTCTGCCACAGAAACCGAGCAGGGCAGACGTTGGAACGAATCCAAGATCAAAGCCATCACAGGCGGTGATTTGGTGACAGCTCGTTTGATGCATCAAGACTTCTTTACCTACACACCGCAGTTCAAGTTATTGATTGCTGGCAACCACAAGCCTGCCATTCGCAACATCGATGAGGCGATGCGCCGTCGCATGCACTTGATCCCATTCACGATCACAGTGCCACCTGAGAAACGTGACCCCTTGCTCACAGAGAAATTGTTGGCTGAGCGAGATGGCATCTTGGCTTGGGCGATTCAGGGGTGTTTGCTTTGGCAGCAGATCGGGCTGAAGCAACCGCTCCTAGTGGCCAGTGCCACAGATGAGTATTTCGAAGCTGAGGATGCGACGGGGCGTTGGATCGATGAGCGCTGCAATTTGGGAGCCCAGTTCAAGGACCCAACCGGAACTTTGTTCACTGACTGGAAGCAGTGGGCTGAGATCAATGGTGAGTTCGCAGGATCTCAACGCAGATTTTCAGATGTACTGATCACTCGTCGTTTCGAGAAATGGCGCAACCCCATGGGGGCTCGTGGTTTTGTAGGCATAGCACTCAAACAGCCCACCCATGTGCCTATTCGAAGCTACCCCTACAACGATAACTAGGAGATAAAAATGAAACTTAAGAATCCAAAAAAAAACATTGTTCTGCCACAGTTGACGCTTCATAACACTAGTTCTTTACGCGTACGTACATACGCACATAAAGAGAAGGAGTGTTTTATTGTGTCAACTGCGTCAAATGACGCAGTTGACTTCCCAACGGCACATGGATATTTGACGATTGGAGGTGTTCAATGAACATCCCCCAACCGCACTATCCATCGCCCCTTGGGCGTATGCAAGCCAACCCCATGGATGTAGAAGCTACCAAACGCCAAGGCTGGCGTGAGCAACACATCCTGGTCATCTCAGAGGATGACAAGCGCTTGAACTTCTTGGAGCGCCAACTTATTCGCACCATTGGTGAGCGGCTCTATGGGCAATCTCACCAGACTCCATCAAAGCGAGGCCAGCATGGATGAGTTTTGGACGATTGATGTTGTGGCTGAGCGTTTCACAGAAGCGGCGCGCACTGCGAGGCGCTTGCCTCGCGTGACAGTGCAAGGATACGTGAGCACTTGGCCAGTAGTCGCGCAAAGTGAACTCGAGGCCTATCCAGACCGAGAGAGGCTTTATCGATTGCCGCCACCAAGTCCCAAGGATGTGGACCTGATGCTTGAGGTCATGCAATGGGTGCAAGTCTTGGAGTTGGATGAGCGGCTCTTGGTGTGGATGCGCGCCAAGCGATACGACTGGCGTGACATCGGTAAACGCTTTGGGTGTGATCGCACCACGGCATGGCGACGTTGGAAGCGTGACATGCAAGTGGTGACCGACAAGCTCAATGACAAAACCAAACCAAAACGTTTGTGAGTGTTCTGGCGTGATTTGAAGTGAGTAAGCGGCGCAGTTAAAGGGGGCGAGGTAATGCGCGGTTTTTGAGCCCAAATCACGCTGCAACATTTCAGCGTTTTGAAGCTACATTTCTGTCTATGGTCGCGGCAGTTGTGAGTCGATTGATTCACTCAGAGTGAGACTTCACGAAACTGTGCCGCATCTCAGGCATAAAGTACCCGAGCAGTGGCTTCAATCCAACGAAGTCACCCCTGACTTCCTGAATTCACGGGTCCTTCCGGGCGATAAACCTATGCGGGGGGCAAAGGTGCGAGATTTCGATACCGATAGCCCCGAAATCCGGGTGCGCAGTACGCACCGGGTACGCACCCAACCTAATTCTCAGGACAGCAGAACGTCTCCGCGTTTGACGTAGGTGTCGAGTTTGTCGATTGGCAAAAACAAACTGCTGCCGTCTTCTTTGCGAACTTCCAGACATCCGTTTTGCTCTGGACCCACGACCTCATAGGTCCCTACGGTTAGCGGTGCAAACCCTGCATCGCTCCCGTCTT
>Ga0228701_1000682_pt1 | contig 26322 bp, 27 predicted proteins | sample McNCre117_Aug_MG_2_FD_178017 | JGI IMG/M metagenome (GOLD analysis project Ga0228701, IMG submission 178017) | Freshwater microbial communities from McNutts Creek, Athens, Georgia, United States - 11-17_Aug_MG | ecosystem: Environmental > Aquatic > Freshwater > Creek | place: USA: Georgia... | reverse complement strand
GATGCCTTTGACCAAGACGGTGCGATCGACTTGGCCTTGGCGCATGCGCACGGTGTCGCCGGGTTTGACTTCACGCGAGGCCTTGGCGTCCTGGCCATTGATCTGCACGCGGTTTTTGCCGATCTCGTCACTGGCGATGCTGCGGGTCTTGAAGAACCGCGCCGCCCACAGCCATTTGTCGATCCGCAGCGAATCCATCTCAGGCCCCAAACAAGGCCGCTTGCGGGCTCAGGCCGTCGCGCACATGCGGGTAGCGCAGCTTGATCCGCAGCTCTTGCTTCATGCGGGTGTTGTCCAAGCGGCGTGATTCGTTCATGAAGCTCAGCAGCATCAACGGCAAGGCGGTGTTGGCGTCATGCCGCGAGATGCGCGGAGGCTTGGGCAGGCCATAAAGGCTGGCGGCCAGGTCAAAGTAATCGCCCATTTTCAGGTCGGTGTCGTCGTTGACGTTGACCACCCGCTGCGGCTTGCCGCGCCACAAGGCAGCGGCGCAGGCTCGGGCCAGGTCGGTCGCGTGGATGTGGTTGGTGTAGACGTCTTCTTTGGGCACCAGCACCGGCGTGCCTTTGAGCAAGCGCTCGCGGGGCGTGCCGCCTTCGCGGTCAGGCGCGTAGATGCCGGGAATGCGCAAAACGCTCACCCGCACACCGCTGCGCCCCAAAAAGCGCATGGCGTTTTCTGCATCCACACGGCGCTGGGCACGGGGCGTGTGCGGCTTAACGGCTCGCGACTCGGTCACGCGCTCGCCCGCACAATCGCCATAGACGCCGGTGGTCGAGCCGTAGACCAGGGCCTGTGGTGGGGTGCGCAAACGCAGCACGCGGCCCAAGGCCTGGGTTCGGGGGTCGTGCTCCCAGTCGCCTCGGCGCTCACTGGGCGGCGGTGCCAGGTGGATCACCCGGTGCGCGATGCCCGCCAAACGGCGGATGCTGGCCGCATCGTCCAGATCGCCCTGCAAAGGCGTGATGCCGCAAGCGCGCAGCAGGCGCACCCTTTCGGGCGATGAAGTCAACGCCATCAAGCGCACCCGCTGGCTTTGCGGTGCGCCCAACTGGCCAGCGGTGCGCAAGCCGACATCGCCACAACCCACGATCAGGACACGCTGGCGACGAAAGCGGGCGGGCAATGCGCCCAGAGGAGTCTGGTTTGAAGGCAAAATCAGGGGTTCCGGGTCAAAGACAACCCCTCAAGGATACCGAAAAGATGAGCTTCCAAATTTCCGTACAGCCCAGTGGCCGCAGCTTCACCGCCGACGACAACGAAACCCTGCTGGCCGCCGGCATCCGCCAGGGCATTGGCCTGCCCTATGGCTGCAAGGACGGCGCTTGCGGTTCATGCAAATGCAAAAAGATCTCCGGCACCGTGGTGCACGGCCCCCACCAGGACAAAGCCCTGTCTGCAGACGAAGAGGCCCAAGGCTTGGTGTTGACCTGCTGCGCCACCGCCCAAAGCGATGTGGTGCTCGAGTCCAAACAAGTGACTGCCGAAGGTGGCCTGCCCGTCAAGAAAATGCCGGTGCGCGTGGTGAGCCTCGAGAAAAAATCACACGACGTGATCGTGCTGAAGCTGCAACTGCCTGCCAACGACGTGATGAAGTTCCACGCCGGTCAGTACATCGAGTTTTTGTTGCGCGATGGTTCGCGCCGCAGCTACAGCATGGCCAACGCGCCGCACACCCTGGAGGTGGCACCGCCCACCGTGGAGCTGCACATCCGCCACATGCCCGGCGGCAAGTTCACAGACCCGGTGTTCACCACCATGAAGGAAAAAGACATCCTGCGTGCCGAAGGCCCGTATGGCAGCTTTTACCTGCGTGAAGACAACGACAAGCCCATCGTGCTGCTGGCTTCGGGCACGGGTTTTGCGCCCATCAAGGCGCTGATCGAGCACATGCAGCACCGCGGCATCACCCGCCCAGCCACGCTGTATTGGGGTGGCCGTCGCCCATCTGACCTGTACATGGCCGATTGGATCGAAGCCCGCCTGGCCGAGATGCCCAACCTGACCTATGTGCCGGTGATCTCGAACGCCGAGGCCGAGGACAACTGGACCGGCCGCACAGGCTTTGTGCACCAGGCGGTGTTGCAGGACTTCCCGGATCTGTCGGGCCATCAGGTCTATGCCTGCGGCGCACCCATCGTGGTGGACTCGGCCAAGCGCGACTATGTGTCGCAAGGCGGCTTGCCTGAAGAAGAGTTTTACGCCGATTCGTTCACATCTGAGGCGGACAAGGCCAGGGCCTGAACCATGCAACGCCGTGACTTTTGCCTGAGTGCCATAGCTTGCGGTCTGACCACCTCGGCTTGGGCTCAAGGCAAGCCGATCCGGCTCATCGTGCCTTATGCGGCTGGTGGGCCCATCGATGTCACGGCGCGGGTGCTGGCCGAGCGGGTCAAAGACACGCTGGGCACCATGATCATTGAAAACCGCCCTGGCGCTGGCGGCAACCTGGGGGCTGACCTGGTGGCCAAAGCCGCACCCGATGGCCTGACCATCGGCATTGCAGCGACAGCCACCCACGCCATCAACCCCTGGCTGTTTGCCAAGATGCCTTATGACGCGGCCCGCGACTTTGCGCCCATCACGCAAATGCTGCGCGTGCCCAATGTGCTGGTGATGAACGCCGACACCGCGCAGCGCCTGAAGATCAACACCTTGGCCGATCTGGTGGCGTATGCCAAAGCCAACCCTGCCAAGCTGAACTTTGGCTCCGGCGGTAACGGCAGCGCGGGGCATTTGGCGGGTGAAATGTTCAAGCGCGCCGCAGGCATTTTTGCCGTGCACATCCCCTACAGCGGCGGCAACCCGGCGCAGTTGGCCTTGCTGTCGGGGCAGGTCGACTTCAACTTTGACAACCTGGCCACGGCAGCGGCCAACATCAAAGCGGGCCGCCTCAAGGCCCTGGCCGTGACCACCGCCCAGCGCAGCAACGCCCTGCCCGACATCCCCAGCATGAGCGAGACCTTGAAAGACTTTTCGATCGACACCTGGTGGGGTCTGGTGGCCCCTGCGGCCACACCATGCGATGTGGTGGACCGCCTGAACAAGGCTTTTGTCGCCGCGCTGCAAGCCCCCGAAACCAAAACACGCTTTGCCAAACTGATGGCCGAACCCGTGGGCAACACGCCCGAGCAGTTTGGGGCCTTCATGAGGAAAGAGCTGACGCGTTACGAAAGCGTGGTCAAAGCCAGCGGCGCCAAGGTCGACTAAGTCGACACCCACCCTGGGCACCCGTGGCATTGCACCGGCCCTATCGCCACTGCAAAGCGCATGGCGAACCGGATGCGCTCCAGGTTTCAGGCCTGCAAAAGCAGCATGTAGACAAGCGCTGCCAGAAACACCGTCTCCAGAAGCATCAAGGCCACCGGTTTCCAGCCCACGCTCAAGATGTCTTTCAAGTGGGTTTTGATCCCAATCGCAGCCATCGCAGCCACCAGAAATGCCCGTGACAAGCCATGCCCCGTGCTGACCACGACTTCAGGCAGATGAAGCAGGCTGTTGAGCAGCACCAGCAGCACGAACACCACGGCAAACCAGGGCAGCAGGGGCGGTCGGCTCGCAGGTGCACCCGCTGCTGCACTGTCTGCTGACTGGGTATGAGTGGCCCGAGTCATCCAGGCGGCCACCACGATCACTGGCACCAGCATGGCCACGCGCATGAGCTTGACCACCGTGGCCGCATCGCCGGTTTGTTGGCCCATGCTGTAACCTGCGCCCACCACCTGCGCAACATCATGGATGGTGCCGCCCAGAAAGAAGCCAGCCTGCTGGGGATCGAGGCCCAGCCCGCGCACCAGCATCGGGTAAAGCACCATGGCCACCGTCGACAAGGTGCTCACGCTGATGACCACAAACAAGGTGGCCCGGTCTTTTTGTGGATGGTTGGGAAACGCCGCAGCAATCGCCATCGCCGCCGAGGCCCCGCAAATGCCCACCGAGCCGCCGGACAGCAAGCCAAAAAAGGGTTTGAAGCCCATCCATTTGGCCATCACGATCCCCAGACAGATGGTGAGCGACACCGCCAGCACCACCATGAACACGGAATACCAGCCCAAAGACTGCACCTGGTCAAGGGTGATCTTCAAGCCCAGCAAGGCCACACCCCAGCGCAGCAGCTGGCGCGCAACAAACTCAATGCCAGGTTTGCAACGCGCATCCTCCGAAAGGAAGTTGATCGCCATGCCCAGCAGCAAGGCAAACAGCATCACGGGGGCGCCGTAATGCTCGGCCAGAAACATGGCTGCAACAGCCACCACCGCAGACATGGCTAAACCAGGCCACAGCACGGCGCAGCGTGCATACAAAGCATTCACTGTTCAATCTCTAGACAGTCGCGTCAGGGATTGAGCTGGATGTTGAACTGCCTGACGATGGCGGCATTCCGGTCAAATTCCGTTTTGACCGACTGTGTCAACTGCTGAACGCTCCAATCCTCTGCCCCCTCAAAACCGGAAGCAAACATGCGGCCCCGGAATTTCGGATTGAGAGCCACGTTGCGCACAGCCTTGTGGATTTTTTCCTGCAGCTCAGGTGACACACCCGAAGAAACGATCACCCCCATCCAGTTCGAAAACTCCAGATCCGGGTAACCCAGTTCGATCATCGTGGGCACTTCGGGGAGCTGGCTGAGTCGGTGCTTGCCAGCCACGGCGTAGGCCTGCACCTTGCCGGTGGCGATCAGGTTGCGCGATGTGGCGTAGCCATCGAACATGATCGGGATCTGGCCACCCATCACCTGCGCCAGTGCGGGTGGCGAGCCCTGAAAAGGCACGTGCTGCAGATCAAGCCCGGCCTTCTGATTCAGGATCATGCCAGCGTAGTGCGAAATGGTGCCCGCGCTGTAGGAGGCAAAACCTAAGCTGCCTGGGTTCTTCTTGGCATATGCCACAAAACCCTTGAAATCCTTGGCGGGCACATTGGGTGCTGCAATCATCACCAGATTGCCACGCGCCACAATGCCCGCGGGCTTCACATCTTTGAGCGGATCAAAGCCACCTTTGAGCACATGCGGGATCTCAGTCAGCACATTGCTGGCGATCACCATCACCGTCTGTCCGTCGGCCGGGGCCGCACGCAAAGCTTGCACGGCAATCGCGCCACCAGCACCTGGCCGGTTGTCCACCACCATGGGCTGCCCGAGGTCTGCGGTCAGTTGATCAGCCACCAGCCGCGCGATCACATCGATGTTGCCACCGGCAGGCGCAGGGACCAACAGTTTGACGGGCTTGTCGGTCCAGGCCATGGCCGCCGACATGGCGAAGGCGCCCACCAGGGAAATCAGGATGTTTCGGCAGAGCCGGTGTGTGCTTGTCTGCAGTGGCATGTCATGTCTCCAGAATAAGTGTCGGGATCGGACGTCCCGTCGGTTGAACGATGGAGCGATTGTTCGCAAAGCGGCTCGAGTCAGCTTATCCATTCACGACAACTATTTATCTTTAAGCGTCACACCGGGTTCACCCCGATCAGGTTTGTGCGGGGCTGCGTTCACGCATCTGTGACGGTGAACACTCGAACTGCGCACTGAACCATCGCGTGAAGGAACTGAGGTTGGCATACCCCAACTGCTCAGCGATACGCCCCATGGAATGGGGGGTATGGCAGATGTAGCGCTGCGCCAGTTCACAGCGCACATCGTTGAGAACTTGCGAAAAACTGACCCCACTGTCGTCGAGGCGTCGTTGCAAGGTGCGCACATTCACCCCCAACCCGGAAGCGACCTGCTCCACACTGGCGCGCCCCATGGGCAGCAGCAGATAGACCGAGCGGCGCACATCGTGTACCACAGAACTGCCTTGACGCTGGGGCATGGATTCAAGGAAGGACTGCGCATAACTGGCCATACCCGCGTCCGCACGCGCATTGGACCGGTCCATGTCGGCTTTGAGGCAGACCAGGCCGTTGAAGTCGCTGTCGAAACGCAGCGGACAGCCAAACAAGCGCCTGTGCACCTGCACATCGCTGTTCGCGGCGTGCGTGAAGTGCACGGCCTGCGGCCGCCAATGCTCGCCCAGGAGCGCCCTGAAGATCAACATGAGCACCCCAATCGCCATGTCGGTAGATTGCTGCGTCCCCCCTGCGTGATCGCTCATGATTTCTTCGCTGATGAGCGTGGTCTTGCCCATGTCCTCGACGTGCATGCCCAAAGACTCGTTGAGCAGGTGTCTGTACTGGCTGATCATCTGCAAAGCCATGCGAACGGAACCCTGATGAGACAACAACAAGCTGACGGGACCGAAATCCGACAGCACCCGCGCCTCGGCCATGTGCAAACCAAACGTACTGCACCCGCTTTCCTTGGCAGAAATTTCCAGCAACGCAAGAGCACTCTGCAAGGGGATGAGCTGCGTCGGTGAAGCCAGCATTCGGGGCGTCAAGCCCACTTTGCGCAGCATGAGTGAGGGGGTCAACCCCAGCCGTTTGGCCACCTCGTCGTAATGCGAAAGTGAAGCGGCGCGAATCTGCAAGGCTTTGCGGGTGCTCATGACGTCTCCTGAATCCCATCTGCATGGCCTGCACTTATCACAAGCGATGTCACGAAATGTTAACCGAGAGTCATGAATTGGCAAACGAAATTCACAGGCGCGCACATAAATTTCACCAATCGCACAGCAATTCATTCAGGAGACAACCCTATGGCCAAGGCCGTGACATTCGACCGCATCGGCGGACCCGAGGTACTCAAATACGGCGATGCCGAAGTGGGCCAACCCGGCCCCGCTCAGGTGCGCCTGCGCCATGTGGCCGTCGGTCTCAACTACGCCGACACCTACTTTCGCAACGGCACCTACCCGATCCCGCTGCCCAACGGCATGGGCGTCGAAGGTGCAGGTGTGGTGGAAGCCATTGGCCCCGAGGTGAGCAACGTGGCCGTGGGCGACCGCGTCACCTACACCGGCTTCATCAACACCCTGGGTGCTTACAGCACAGAGCGCCTGATCCACGCTGCACCGCTGATCAAACTGCCCGACGCCATCTCTTTTGAAACGGCCGCAGGCATGACCATGCGTGGCCTGACTTCGGCCTACCTGATGCGCCGCATCTATGACTTCAAGCCAGGTGAGACCATCTTGCTGCACGCCGCAGCCGGAGGCGTGGGCCTGATCGTGTCGCAATGGGCCAAGCTGCTGGGCCTGAACGTGATCGGCACGGTCTCGACCGAAGAGAAAGCGGCTGTGGCCCGTGCGCATGGCTGCGACCACACCATCAACTACAGCCACGAGGACATCGCCAAACGGGTGCGAGAACTCACGGGTGGCAAGGGTGTCGACGTGGTAATCGACAGCGTCGGCAAAAACACCTTCATCGCCTCGCTCGACTCGCTGCGCCGCCGGGGTCTGATGGTCTGCGTGGGCACCGCCAGCGGCACCATCGACGGCTTCAACCCGAACCTGCTGGCGCAAAAAGGCTCGCTCTACCTCACACGCCCTGCGCTGGCCGACTACATCGCCGATCCAGCCGAGAAGGCCGAGCTGGCCAGCGAGATCTTCGGCCACATTGCCGCGGGCCGCATCCAGATCGAGATCAACCAGCGCTATGCGCTGCAGGACGCCGTGCAAGCTCACCGCGACCTCGAAGCCCGCAAAACCATCGGCTCATCCATCTTCGTCATTTGAGGAGACGTTCATGCGCATCGAACCCCTGACCTGCGCCATCGGCGCGGAACTCGTGAATGTCAACATCGCCGACGCCGTGCGTGACGATGGTCTGTTCCAGGAAATTTACGCTGCACTGCTCCAGTACAAGGTGCTGTTCCTGCGTGACCAAACGCTGGACAAGCTCTCGCGCCTGGACCACATGGCGTTTGCCCAGAAATTAGGGGAGCTGGAAACCCATCCCATGGTGCCCAGCCACCCCGAAGCCCCCGGCCTGGTGCAGATCTACAAAAACCCTGACAGCCCCGTTGACCGCTACGAAAACTCATGGCACACCGACGGCACCTTCCGCGAAAAACCTGCGCTCGGTTGCGTGCTGCGGTGCATCGAGTGTCCGCCGGTGGGTGGCGACACCATCTGGGCCAACATGGCCCTGGCGTACGAGAAATTACCTGACGGTGTGAAGCAGCAAATCGATGGTCTGATCGCCAACCACAGTTTCAATTCCACCTTTGCTGCGGCCATGCCGATCGAAAAACGCCTGGCCATGAAAGCGCAATACCCCGACTCGGAACACCCGGTGATCCGAACCCACCCTGACACGGGCGAAAAAGTTCTCTTCGTCAACGGTTTCACCACCCACTTTGTGAATTACCACAACAAGGACAAGGTGCGTTACGGCCAGGACTTCAACCAAGGCGCAGGCGACCTCCTGCAGTACTTGATCAGCCAGGCCTACATCCCCGAATACCAAGTGCGCTGGCGCTGGAAACCCTACAGCGTGGCCATCTGGGACAACCGAGCCACCCAACACTACGCCGTCATGGACTACCCGCCCTGCCACCGCAAGATGGAACGCGCGGGCATCGTCGGCACCAAGCCTTTCTGACTTTCCTACCCTCACTTTTGGAGACACCCCATGTACTTTCTCGACGGACACCTCTTTCCCGAGAACCAGGAAAAACTCATCATCACCGCCGCCCCTTACGGCCCCGAGTGGATTCCTTCGGACTACCCCGAAGACATCCCGGTGACGATGGAAGAGCAAATCCAAAAAGCCGTGGACTGCTACAACGCCGGCGCCACCGTGCTGCACCTGCATGTGCGTGAACTCGACGGCACGGGCAGCAAGCGCTTGTCTAAATTCAATGAACTGATCGCTGGCGTTCGCAAGGCCGTGCCCGACATGATCATCCAGGTCGGTGGCTCGATCTCCTTTGCGCCGGTCGGTGAGGGCGAGATTGCCAAATGGCTGTCGGACGACACCCGCCACATGCTGGCCGAACTCGATCCCAAGCCCGACCAGGTGACAGTGACCATCAACACCGTGCAGATGAACGTCACCGAGCACATGGAAGAAGCCGATATTGCGGGCACCTCCATGGCCACACCCGAGGGCCGCCGTGCCTACAGCGAAATGGTGGTGCCCTCCAACCCCGCCTGGTACGAAGAGCACATCCGCCGCCTGAGCGCAGCGGGCATCCAGAGCGCCTTCCAGTTCTACAACCTCAACAGCTTCGAGACCGTGGAACGCCTGATGCGCCGCGGCGTCTACAAAGGCCCGCTGGTGTGCAACTGGGTCGCCATCAGCGGCGGCATGGACGCGCCCAACATCTACAACCTGGCCAACTTCCTGCGCGCCATCCCTGACGGCACCAAGCTGACGGTGGAAAGCAGCATGCGCAATACGCTGCCCATCAACATGATGGGCCTGTCCATGGGCCTGCACGTGCGCTGCGGTATCGAAGACAACCTGTGGAACCAGTCCCGCACCGCCAAGATGAGCACTGTCGAGCAGATCAAGCAGCTGGTGCGCATCTCGCGCGAGTTCGGCCGCGAAATCGCCACCGGCAAGGAGGCCCGCGAGATCCTGAAGATCGGCGTGTTCTACGACACTGTCGAAGAATCACTGGCCGCCAACGGCTTTTCGCCCAACCGCAACGGCGGCAACCAGGGCTTCCTGCGCAAAGCCGCCTGATGCCCGTCACGCCATGTAAGCCAGTGCAGATCGATGTCTACTTTGACCTGATCTGTCCCTGGTGCTGGATCGGCAAAACACACCTGGACACTGCTCGCCGCCTGCTGGCCGAGCGCCAGCCAGGCGTGCAGGTTCAGCAGCGCTGGCACTCGGTGCAGCTGATCCCCCTGGTGCCACCGCAAGGCTGGCCTTACCAGGCCTTCTACGAACACCGGCTAGGTGGCCCCGAGGCAGTGCACGCACGGCGCGCACAGGTACAGGCCGCAGCGGCCCGGGCCGGTTTGACCATCCATCACGAACGCATCACCGTGTTCCCCAACACATGGCGTGCGCACCAACTGCTGGCCTTCACCGCGCAGCAACACCCCGACCAGCACGAGGCCTTGCTGAATACCCTGTTTGAGGCTTTCTTTGTGCAGGGTCTCGACATTGGCGACAGCCAGGTGTTGGCGACACTGGCGCAGGCCCATGGCGTGGACAGTGTCGAGGCTGAAACCATGGATGCGCCACCGGTCTTTGCCTTGCCCGACGGTGCATCGGGTGTGCCTTTATTCGTCTTCAACCAGCGGCAGGCTGTTTCCGGCGCGCAGCCTCCCGAGGTCTTGCTGGCGGCCATGGTCGCTGCTGACCAGCGCTCTTCTTGAAAGTCTTCCATGTTCCCCACGGTATTGATCGTTCCCGGTCTGCGCGACCACGTTGAAGCTCATTGGCAAACACTGCTTGCAGCCCAGCTGCCCAAGGTCCACAGTGTGCCGCCGATGGGCCGCGAAGACCTCGACTGCATCAAGCGCGTGCAAGCCATCGAAGCGGCTATGGCCGCCATCGATGGGCCTGTGGTGCTTGTGGCGCACAGTGGCGGTTGCGTGATGGTGGCGCACTGGGCGCATACCAGCGCACATGCGCACCGCGTGGTGGGCGCCCTGCTGGCCACACCACCCGACTTTGACCAGCCCATGCCCACGGGCTACCCCACGCTGGCCGCCCTGCAGACCGGTGGCTGGCTGCCCGTGCCGCGTAAGCCACTGCCCTTTCGCAGCCTGGTGGCCACCAGCGACAACGACCCGCTGGCCACACGTGAGCGCGTGCTCGCTATGGCGCAAGACTGGGGCAGTGAGACGATGGATCTGGGCGAAGTCGGTCACCTCAACCCGGCTTCGGGCTATGGCGAATGGCCTATAGCCATCCCCTTGATTGAACGGGTGTCAACGATGCCTTTTCAAACTTCAACCCGGCATTGAACAGCCATGGGGTTATCCCGCAAAAACAAAACAGATGACGCCAAAAGATAAGTCAATGTCGTCAATTGACAAATTGAGTTTCATCAATTCAAGAAAAATCGCATACTGGAATTTGTTGTATTCCAAGATTTCAATCGTCCAATTTAACTTCATCCACTTCATTCAACGAGGAGACATCATGAACAAACAACTGACCCTTCTGGCAGCTGCCGCATTGGGCTGCGCAGGCACCGTCCACGCTCAGAACAACGTGACGGTTTACGGCGCACTCGATGGTGGCGTGCTGAACATGTCCACCACTGCCGGCGCACTTTACACGCCGAGCGCCACCGACACAGGCAAACTCACGGGCATCAAGGACGGGGGCATTGGCGGCAGCAACGTTGGGCTCAAAGGCGAGCGCGACATGGGCAATGGCAGCAAAGCCTACTTCCAGCTGCAAGGCAACATCAAGATCAACGACGGTGCTTTCGGTGGCGCCAACTCGGCCGGTACCACCACCAACTTCAACCAGATGGCGCTGATCGGCCTGTCAGGCAAAGCGGGTGATGTCAAGATCGGTCGCCAGATTGCCCCCATGTACTACGCCATGGCCAGCACCGATGCACGCAGCGGACGCTATTTCGGCTCCACCCTGACCACGCTGGTCGGCATGAACAGCGCCACCCGCGCCTGGAACGGTGCCGGAAGCGCCGTTTTTGGCAACGTTTACAACGACAACTCCCTGACCTACACAACCCCCAAATTCGCCAACACCACCGTCAGCGTTCAGCACGTCTTTGGCAACGTGAACGGCAACAACAGCGCCAACTCACAAGATGCCGTGTCTGCAGTTTACAGCGATGGCGGTCTGCGCTTGTCCGCTCTGCACTACACCGGGAACGGCAACGGCTCTGCCACACTGGGCAACACCACCGCCAGCGACAACAACCAGCTGACCTCGGTGGGCGCCCTTTACACCACAGGCCCCTGGACCGTGAGTGCGGCTTACTTCGACGGCAAGATCCCCTCGGGCGCTCGTGTTGCGGCCTCTGGCGGCATCGTGGCAGGCTCCAACCACATGACAGCCAACGCATTCGGCCTGGCTTACCAGATCAACGCAGACCTCAAGGTCTCGGGTGGCTACTACACCCTGACCGACAAGTCCAACGCCGGCAACAAGGCCAGCCAGACCGCGATCAGTCTGGACTACACCATGTTCAAGGACACCATCGTCTATGCGCAAGCCGCCAGCACCAGCAACACCGGTAGCAACATGAACCTGAGCCCGGTCTTCGGTACGCCCGTGACAGCGGGCAAGAGCAACACCGCCACCATGGTGGGTGTGCGCTACACCTTCTGATGAATCCGGATGGACCGCCAGCGGTCCATACCCACTCCAAGGTTTTGGGGCCCCGAAAGGGGCTCCTTTTTTATGCGCAGCAACTTGCAGTCACCGTCATGAAAAGCCAAGTCAAAGGCGCAAACCGTCAAGCATTCCGCCACACGGCATCGCATCATCACCATGTTGCAGCCAAACCTCTGGCACGACGACATTCACAACGCACGCGGAGACCTCTCACCATGAACTTTCTTGACGGCCACCTCTACCCCCAGAACCAACAACCGCTGATCATCACAGCGGCACCATATGCGCCAGGCTGGATTCCTTCGGACTTTCCGGAAGACATTCCGATCACCATGGAAGAACAAATCCAAAAGGCAGTCGATTGCTACGAAGCAGGTGCCACCGTTCTGCACCTGCATGTGCGCGAGGCCGATGGCAAGGGCAGCAAGCGCTTGTCCATGTTCAACGAGCTGATCGCCGGTGTGCGCAAAGCAGTACCCGAAATGATCATCCAGGTGGGCGGCTCCATCAGCTTTGCACCTGAAGGTCCTGACGGCGAAGCCAAGTGGCTGTCCGATGACACACGTCACATGCTGGCCGAACTCGACCCCAAGCCCGACCAGGTCACGGTCACGGTGAACACCACGCAGATGAACGTGACCGAGCACGCAGGCGAAGACGACTTCCGGGGCGTCTCGCGCGGTTTCCCGCATCTGCACAAGACCTACAAGGACATGATCGTCCCGTCCAACCCCAGTTTCGTCGAAGAACACATCCGTCGACTGACCGCTGCGGGCATTCAGAGCGAGTTCCAGGTCTACAACATCAACAGTTTCGAGACCATCGAACGCATGATGCGCCGCGGCGTCTACAAGGGGCCGCTGGTGATGAACTGGGTGGCTATCAGCGGTGGCATGGATCAGGCCAATATCTACAACCTGGCCAACATGCTGCGCGCGGTGCCCGATGGTGCCATCGTCACCGTCGAAAGCTCAGTGCTCAATGTCTTGCCCATCAACATGATCGGCATGGCCCTGGGTCTTCATGTGCGTTGCGGGATTGAAGACGTGCTGTGGAAACAGGACCGCTCGGGCAAGATGAGCTCGGTCGAGCAGATCAAGCAACTGGTGCGCATCGCCGGTGAATTCGGCCGCCCCATCGCCACTGCCAAGCAGGCGCGCGAAATCTGCAAGATCGGCGTGTTCTACGACACGGTGGAAGAAACGCTGCGCGAAAACGGCTTTGCACCCAACCGGAACGGGGGCAACCAGGGTTTCCTGCGCAAGCCGCTGGACATGGCCTGAGATAACACCTACAAAAACATTGGAGACAAACCGCATGAAATCGACTCTCTTTAAACGCCGATGGGCCCTGACCGCTCTGGCGGCCAGCGCCTTCACCCTGCACGCACAGGCTCAGACCAACGACACCTGGCCCAGTCGCCCCATCACCTTGGTGGTGGCCTCAGGCCCTGGTTCTGGCGTGGACATCGCGGCGCGTGAAATGGCACAAAAACTCAGTGCCGTCTTCAAGCAACCGGTAGTGGTGGACAACAAGCCAGGCGGTAGCGGCATGCTGGCGGGTGGAACCGTGGCCCGTGCCAAGGCCGATGGCTACACCTTGCTGTATTCCAACGCCTCCTTTGTGGCCGTGGCTCCTGCGGTGCTCAAGAGCATGAGCTACGACCCAATCAAAGACCTCACGCCCATTGCACAGACGGCTGCTGGCGGCATTTTGCTGCTGGTCAACAAGGAGGTGCCTGCCAACAACCTCAAGGAGCTGGTGGCTTTGATCAAAGCCAACCCCGACAAATACAGCTACGGCACCTGGGGCAACGGTTCATCGGGACAACTGACGATGGAGTGGCTCAAGAAACAGACCGGATTGAAAATCGCACACATTCCCTACAAAAGCACGCCGCAAATCATGAACGACCTCGTCTCGGGCGTGCTGCAGGTGGCTTGGTCTGACCCTGGCACGCCGGTGCCCATGATCGAATCCAAACAGATCAAAGGCATCGCCATCAGTGGCAATGTTCGCGTGCCGCGCACGGCCAACATTGCGACCATGGGCGAGCAAGGTCATGGCTTTGACGCGGTCGGCTGGTTTGGTGTGTTCGGTCCAGCCCATCTGCCCAAGCAGATCACCGACCGCCTGAACGCCGAGATCAACAAGGTGCAAAAATCACCAGAAATGGCCAAGCGCATGGACGGATGGAACCTGGAGCCACCGCCCGCCAAGACGCCTGAAGAGTTCAAGGCCATCATCGCCCGCGATGTGAAGCTCTGGAGTTCGATCGCCAAGGACGCCCACATTTCGGAAGACTGAAACCCCTGCAGGCTCTGAGCTGCGTTTAGGCAGCCAGGGCCAAGCTTTGGGACGCTACATGCAGCGAGAGATCAGCAGGTTTGGCACGTGATGCCTTGGCGCTGCAGCCAAACTGGTTCTGGTACCAGCGCGAGAAACTGCTGGCCGCCGTGAAACCCAGAAGCTCGGCGATCTCGGTCAAGGATCGCTTGCTTTCGAGCACATAGCGCAAGGCCAGTTGTTGGCGGATGTCGTTCATGGCACAGGAAAAGGTCTGACCGTGCTCGGTCAGGCGACGCTGGATGGTTCGAGGCATCACCCCCATGTGTTCGCTCACCTGCTCGATGGTGCAACGCCCGCTGGGCAAAAGCAGCAAGATGTTGCGTCGCACGTCGTCCAGGATGTCCGCTTCGTCCGTTGGGGGCGCAAAGTCGAGCAATTTTTGGGCATAACGGATCATGGCCGGATCGGCGAATTCATTGCTTGTGTCCAAGTCTGCCTTGGTGCAGACAATGCCATTGAACTCTTGATTGAAGTCGACACACGGGCCAAACATTCTGGTGTGCATGTTCCCATCCCTGGGAGCTGCGTGTTCAAAATACACCCGCTGGGGCTGCCAGCCCCGGCCGATCAACTGGCGAATGACGCGCACCATCACACCCATTGCCAACTCCACACGCTGGCGAGTGGGCTCACCCGCACGGCCTGACAGCAGGCATTCGCGCAAAACGACGGTATCGCCTGTCTCTTCAATCACCAGCGACAGCGCGCTGTTGAGCGTGGCCAAATAACGCACCAGCAAATTCAGCGAATCGCGCAAGGTCTGCTGATCACGAATCAGCAGACCCACCGGCCCCAGATTGGACAACAGTCGGGAGCTGGCCATGCACAGTCCAAAACATTCGTTGCCGGACCGGCTAGCCGACTCCTGCAGCAGACGAGCGACCTTGTCGACCGGGATCATCAAATCGGGTTCATCGAGTAAATGAGGGCTCAGCTGAACATCCAGCAGCATACGCAGGGGATTGAGCCCCGAAGCCTGCGCCACTTCAGCATAGTGGGTTAAGCAGGCGGCACGAACAAGGGACTGGGCCATGGCGGTTCTCCCGGTGCAAGGATCAAGGGAATGAAGCGCCCATCGCCAGGCGCTTCAGTGGCTTACTCGGACTTGTACTGGATGGAGCGCAGCAACTCGCCCTGACGGTCGTAACCGGCACGCAGGTCTTTGCTCAGCTCATCCGGTGTCAAGGGCAAACCCGCTTCCATGCCCATTGCCTCGATGCGCTGGCGCACCTTGGCCTGCTGCAGGTATTGGAGACTCAGCTCGCGCACCTTGCTCTGGATGGCCGGTGACAAGTCAGCGGTGGACCACAAGCCCATCCAGCCGACTTCATTGAGTGCCGGATAACCTAATTCGGTAAAAGTTGGTACGTCTGGCAAAGCCGTGATGCGTGTCGGAAAATTCACAGCAAAAGCCTTGACCTTGCCCGCTTTGATGAGGGGCAGCGCGGTCGCAGGGCCATCGAACATGAGAGGCACATGCCCGCCCATAAGGTCTTGCAGGGCAGGGGGTGAACCTTTGTAGCCAATGTGTTTGAGTTCCACTTTGGCCAGATGCGCAAACTGCACGCCCGAGGTGTGGCCGCGCATACCGGATGCATACGAGGCGTAGTCCATGCCCCCTTTTCGGGACTTGATCAGGCTGACCAGGTCTTTGAGGTTTTTGGCCTCCAGATCAACATTGCCCAGCAGAATCAAGCCTTGACGACTCACTTGTACCAGCGGCTTAAGGTCGGTGAATGGCTTGTAGCTAACTGGATAGGCCTGCGGGGTTTCGGTGACGATGCCTCCCTGAATGAGCAACAGGGTATGCCCATCGTGCGGCGCTTTCAGCAATTCACTCACCGCAATGGCACCGGCTGCGCCGGGCTTGGCCTCCACGATCACCGGCTTGCCTGTGGACTGTCCGAGCCCTTCGGCCACGATACGAGCCAGCGCATCGGCCGTGCCACCCGCTGGACCACCCACCACAATGCGCACCGGTTTATTGGGCCACTCCTGCGCTTGCGTGGCGAACGCGCTTGCACCCAGCACGGCGGCAGTGGCCATGGTCCACAGCGCGCGGAACACGGTTGGTTTCTGAAATTCTTTCATTCTTGTTTCCTGCATCTATGGATGGCGTCCACGCCTTCGATGGACGTCATCAACTCAACGCGATTTGTGCAAATAGCCTTGGTTGCCACCATTGCGGTTAGGGGCAAAGCCATTGGCGGCAAGTGCTTCGTCGGCAGTCTCGTAAAAAACACCAATTTTGCAGATCTCGCGCGCCTGTTTGGCTGTGGCGATGTCGCGGCCGAACTCCTGCGAAATGCGCACCAGCTGCTCAATCTGTTTGACTGTACTTTGCTTGGCCGTGCGGTGCTGATTCCAGATACCGTCTTCAGTGCCACAGCGCACATGCAAACCCATCGCAATACCCATCATGTTCACGGGCAACACATTGCGCACATTGCTCTCCACCGTCACCACCGCACCGTCAGGCACGCCACGCATGAAGTTGCCCAGACTGTAGACGTTGGGCGTGTCCATGCCGCCGCCAATGGCCACCCAGTTCATCACCAGCGGGCCTTTGTAGAAACCACGCCGGATCAGGCGCTCGACTGATTCAAAGCTGTTGGTGTTGTAGCACTGGAAGGCGCTCTGTATGCCCGCTGCACTCAGGCGGCGCACATGCTCTTCCACCCACAGCGGGTTAGCCGGGACAATCATGTCCTTGTAAGTATCGAACAACTTGGGGTTCTCGCGCGAGGTGCCAATCACATCACCGTCTTCCATATGGTCGGTCACGTTCATCTGCGAGGTGTTCACCGTTACGGTGACCTGATCAGGCACCGGGTCCAGATCGGCCAGCATGTGGCGGGTGTCATCCGACAGCCACTTGGCTGCCTGGCCATCGCTTTCGGGGGCGAATGAGATAGAGCCGCCAACCTGGATGATCAGGTCTGGCACGGCCTTGCGCACACCGGCGATCAGTTCATTGAACTTGGACAAGCGCTTGCTGCCCTTGCCGTCCAGCTCACGCACATGCAGATGCAGCACAGTGGCACCGGCGTTGTAGCAATCCACCGCTTTTTGGATCTGATCTTCCATGGTGACCGGGATGTCTTCCGGAAAGTCCGAAGGCAGCCAGCCCGGAGCATAGGGGGCTGCGGTGATGATCAGCGGTTGCTGATTTTCAGGAAAAAGGTGTCCGTCAAGAAAATTCATTGTGTGTATTTGAAGTCAGATGAAGTCGATTAATAAGGGCGGTCGCCGATGATGGCGGCGCGCTCCATCTTGCGGGGGGCCGGCCAGTAGTCCATAACCGCGTAGTGCTGCGTGCTGCGGTTGTCCCAGATGGCCACGCTGTTGGGCTTCCAGGAAAAGCGCACCTGGTATTCCGGGATGCTGGCCTGACTCAGCAGGTAGTTGAGCAAGTGGCTCGCACCCGGGGTCTTGTCCAGGCCAAAGCGCACGTTCTCAGGCGTGTGGAAATTGACGAAATTGGTGGTGAAGCTGCACACGTTGAGCACCTTCTCGCCGGTCTCGGGGTGAGTGCGCACCACGGGGTGTTCCGCCGGCGGGTTGGCTGCAGCGAGCTTGCGGCGTGCCTCGGGGGTCATCACCGCACCAAAGGAATGTTCGATGCTGCTGCGGGCGCTCAAACCATCGATCTTCTGCTTGATGTCGTCGGGCAGGTTCTTGTACGCCTCAACCATGTTGACCCAGATGGTGTCGCCACCGATGGGCGGGCACTCGATGCAACGCAGCACGCAGCCCATGGCCGGAGTCTCGCGCCACAGGCCATCCGAGTGGTAATTGTTCTCGTAATTCTCGCGCTTATCGTTGCGGTAAATCTGAACCAAGCCGGGGTGGTCGGGGTCGCTGCCTGCCACCGGGTGGTCTTCGAGATCGCCAAACCGGCGCGCAAAGGCCACATGCTCAGCGCGGGTGATATCCTGATCACGCAAAAAAATCACACGATGCTGCAGCAAAGCGGCCTTGATCTTGGCAAACAGATCGCCGTCGCGGCTGGCGTCACCCAGGTTGACGCCGCTGATTTCAGCGCCGATGGCGGGGGTCAGTTGTCGAATATGCATGAGGTTCTCCTGATAGGTTGAGCGTCAGATCACGAAGATCGATGAGCCAGTGGTTTTGCGGGCTTCCAGATCGCGGTGCGCCTGCACCGCATCTTCGAGTGCATAACGCTGGTTAATTTCGATGCGAATGCGGCCTGCTGCAATGTGGCCAAAAATCTCGCCTGCCAGCTCGGCTTTTTCTGCGGGATCGGCGATGTAGTCGGCGAGCGCTGGGCGCGTGAGGAACAGCGAGCCCTTGCGCGCCAGAATGTGTGGGTTAAACGGCGGAATCGGACCACTGGCCGTGCCCACGCACACCATCAGACCTCGGCGCTTGAGCGAATCCAGCGAAGACTCAAAGGTGTTTTTGCCCACGCTGTCGATCACCACGTTCACACCCACACCGCCCGTGAGTTCGCGCGCCCGCTTGGCCACGTCTTCATGGCTGTAGTTGATGGTGTGGTCGCAGCCGTGTGCTTTGGCCAGCTCGGCTTTCGCTTCGGTTGACACGGTGCCAATCACGTTCAGGCCCAGCAGCTTGGCCCACTGGGACACGATCAGGCCGACACCACCGGCTGCTGCATGCAGCAAGATGGTGTCGCCCGGTTTGTAGTCCCAGATCCGGGTCATCAGGTAGGCCGAGGTCAGGCCACGCATGGTCATGGCAGCAGCGGTTTCCAAGCTGATCGCATCCGGCAGCTTGATGAGCGGCGCGGCATCCACCAGGCGTTCGGTGCTGTACGCGCCCAAGGTGTTGGTAAAACCTGTGTAGCTCACACGGTCGCCCACGGCGACCTGTGTCACGCCTGCGCCCAGTTCTTCCACAATGCCCGCTGCTTCCACGCCAATCCCATTGGGCAGCGGAATGGGGTAAGTGCCATCGCGGAAATACGTGTCAGCGTAGTTCAGGCCCACCGCCACATGACGCAGACGCACCTGCCCCGGCCCGGGACGCCCCACCTCAGCGGTCGTGCAGTAGAGCACCTCAGGACCACCCACACGGTCAAATCGAATCACCTTCGTCAATCTCGTCTCCTGCTTGTATGATCAGAACAGCGCATTGAAATCAAGCCCTTTGCGCAAGCAGGTGTGATTCTTCTGTCCCTCAGGGAATTGATCTTGACCTGCCGCGCCATGAATTTGACCAATCACGCCAAACAGCCATACAACCCGCACAGGGATTTCCCTTAAACACGACATGACCATCCAGGTACGCAGTGTTTCACTGGCCAAGTATTCGGCCATCGCACGTGACCTGGGCATTGACCCGGTCAACATGCTGCGCCATGTCGGACTGGACCCCAGTTGCTTGCTGACGCCTGACCTACGGATTCCCGAAGTCTCTCTGGCCAACCTTCTGGACGCCTCGTCCAAATCGGGTGACAGCCGTTCACTGGGACTGCTCATGGGCGAAAGCTGGCGGCTGTCGGACTTTGGTGTGCTCAGCCTGCTGCTGCAGCACCAACCCACCTTGCGCCAGGCCCTCTCGGAGGTCAGGCATTACCGCCACCTGCTGAGCGACTCGGTGGCGGTGGACATCACCGAACACCAGCAGGTGGCCGTGGTGCAATGCGCTCTGGTGACCGGCCGCACCCACCCGGGCCGACAGCCCATGGAACTGGCCGTGGCCGCATTGCTGTCACTGTGTCGTCATCAACTGGGGGCGGACTGGATGCCACGCCGTGTTCACTTTTCCCACTCAGCCCCGCCCAGCACCCCGATCCACCAACGCGTGTTTGGCTCGCACCTGGAGTTCGGCTCAGATTTTGATGGGCTGGTGCTAGGCAAGGACGAACTTGATCGACACCGTGCACTGAGTGATCCGAGCATGGCCCGCTACGCCCGGAACTTCATCGACCTGCAACCGCGAGGGTCAGCCCGAAAAATCAGTCATGCAGTGCTCAGGGCCGTGCACCTGCTGATGCCGCGCGGGCGGCACAACATCGAGCAAGTGGCCCAGCACCTGGGGGTGAGTGCGCGCACCCTGCAGCGCCAACTGGCCGAGGAAAGCGCCAACTTCCAGTCACTGGTCAATGACGTGCGACGCGAACAGGCCTTGCGCTTGATCGAAGGCCAAGCCCACAACATCACCGAAGTGGCACAGCTGGTCGGATTTACCGAAACCAGTGCTTTCTCGCGCTGGTTCGGACAGCAGTTTGGCGTAGCGCCCTCGCGCTGGAAAAAAGACTGACGCGCCACGCTGGCGCGTCTGGCACTCAAACGGCGTTGGTCAATTCAGGCACAGCAGCAAACAGATCGGCTTCGAGGCCAAAGTCCGCCACGCTGAAGATCGGCGCTTCAGGGTCCTTGTTGATCGCGACGATCACTTTGGAGTCCTTCATGCCGGCCAGGTGCTGGATGGCACCCGAGATGCCTGCTGCGATGTAGAGCTGCGGCGCGACGATCTTGCCGGTCTGGCCCACTTGCAGGTCGTTGGCCGCGTAGCCTGCGTCCACGGCAGCGCGGCTGGCACCAATCGCTGCACCCAGCTTGTCGGCCAGGGGGGTCATCACTTCGTTGAACTTCTCCGAGCTGCCCAAAGCGCGTCCACCGGAGACGATGATCTTGGCAGCCGTCAGTTCAGGGCGGTCGTTCTTGGCGATCTCGCCGCCCTTGAAGCTGCTCTTGCCGCTGTCGGCTTGCGCAGCAACAGACTCCACGGCGGCGGCGCCACCTGTAGCGGCAGCAACATCAAAGCCGGTGGTGCGCACAGTGATGACCTTGGTGGCGTCGGTGGACTGCACGGTGGCGATGGCGTTACCGGCATAAATCGGGCGCTCGAAGGTATCGGCCGATTCCACTTTGGTGATGTCGGAAATCTGTGCCACGTCCAGCTTGGCCGCCACGCGGGGGGCCACGTTCTTACCGCCCGCGGTAGCGGGGAACAGGATGTGGCTGTAGTTGCCAGCAATCGCCAGCACTTGAGCCGCAAGGTTTTCAGCCAGGCCGTGGGCCAAGGCTTCGCTGTCGGCGTGAATCACTTTGGATACGCCTTCTATTCCACTTGCTACTTGAGTAGCTGCTGAACATTGGTGTCCAGCTACAAGAATGTGTACCTGCCCATCGGAAAAAATGCTGATCTGTTTGGCTGCTGAGATGACGTTCAAGGTTGCAGCCTTGATGGACGTGTTGTCGTGTTCGGCAATAACGAGTGCGGTCATGTTGTTCAATCCTTAGATCACTTTGGCCACATTCTTGAGCTTGTCCACCAGCGTGGCGACATCGGGCACCTTGATGCCGGCGCTGCGCTTGGCAGGTTCTGCCACCTTCAGGGTCTTGATGCGGGGGGCCACATCGACGCCCAAGTCTTCCGGCTTGAAGGTGTCGAGTTGCTTTTTCTTGGCCTTCATGATGTTGGGCAGCGTCACGTAACGCGGCTCGTTCAGGCGCAAGTCGGTGGTCACCACCGCTGGCAGGCTGATGCTCAGCACTTCCAGGCCGCCGTCGATCTCGCGGGTCACTTGGGCCTTGCCGTCCACGATCTCGACCTTGGAGGCGAAAGTCGCTTGGGGCAAGTCGGCCAAAGCAGCCAGCATCTGGCCCGTTTGGTTGCAGTCGTCGTCAATCGCTTGCTTGCCCAAAATGATCAGGCCGGGTTGCTCTTTGTCCACCAGGGCCTTGAGCAGCTTGGCCACGGCCAGGGGCTGCAAGTCCAGGTCGGCTGCGGTCTCGACCAGGATGCCGCGGTCGGCGCCAATGGCCATGGCGGTGCGCAGGGTTTCCTGGCACTGGGCCACGCCACAAGAGACAGCGATCACTTCGGTAGCCAGGCCCTTTTCTTTCAGGCGCACGGCCTCTTCGACGGCGATTTCGTCAAAGGGGTTCATGCTCATCTTGACGTTGGCAATGTCCACGCCGCTGTTGTCGGACTTGACGTGCACTTTGACGTTGTAGTCCACCACCCGTTTGACGGGAACGAGAATTTTCATGAAAACCTCTTTTTTGAAATCAATGGGGTATGCCTGTAGGCAAATCAGGCCATGTGAGCACGCCCTTGGCGCGAAGTGTCTGCAGTTCCTGATCGGACAGTTGTAGCAGCTGCTGCAGCACTTCACGGGTACCTTCGCCCAAAAGGGGCGGCGCGTTGCGGATCGGCAAACGCTCGCCATCGAGCCGGTAGGGCGGCGCAAACACATGGGTGCTGCCCGCCACGGGGTGCGGCATCTCCTGCAGCAAACCGCCCTGGCGGGTGCGTTCGCTGGTCAGGGCTTCGTGCAGGCCAGCCACCTTGCCGCAAGGGATACCCGCTGCGCTCAAACGCTGTAGCAGCGCATCACGCGGAAAAGTGCGGATAAGTTCCATCATCATGGGCAGCAGTGTGAGCCGGTTCTTGGCGCGTTCCACATTGGTGGTGTAACGCGGGTCTTCCACGATATCGGGGCGTTGCACCACCTCGCGGCAAAACTTGTCGAACTGGCTGTTGTTGCCAACAGCAATGATGAGTGGCCCATCTGCCGCTTCGAACATGCCGTATGGCACGATGGACGGGTGAGCATTGCCGTAACGCTGGGGATCACGCCCCAGCAGCATGGCGTCCAGACCGTAGTAGCCAGTCACCATCAGGCCGCAGTCGTACAGCGAAATTTCGATGTGTCGGCCCTTGCCGGTACGCTCGCGCCGGAACAGTGCCGCCAGCACGGCCTGGGCCGCGTACATACCGGTCATCATGTCGACCACGGCCACGCCAAACTTGAGCGGGTCCTGGCTGGCTTCGCCGTTGATGGCCATCAGGCCCGCTTCGCCCTGGATCACCAGATCGTAGCCGGGGCGCTTGGCCTCGGGGCCAGCGCTGTTGTAGCCCGCCACCGAGCAGTAAATCAGGTCGGGCTTGATGGACTTGAGCTGGGCGTAGCCCAACCCCAGTTTGTCAGCACCACCGGTTTTGAAGTTCTGAATCACCACATCAAACTGTGGCAACAAGTCGTGGATCAGCTTTTGCCCTTCTGGCGTTTGCAGATCCACCGTGATGGACCGTTTGTTGCGGTTCATGCTGTTGTAGTAGGTGGTCTCGGTTTGGCCGATGCGCATGCCCCAGTCGCGGGTGTCATCCCCGCGTCCGGGGTGTTCCACCTTGATGACTTCGGCACCGAAGTCGGCCAACACCTGCCCGCACAATGGGCCTGCAAACACGCGCGACAGGTCCAGGACCCGCACGCCTTCAAGTGGCATGTCCATCATGTTAATTTTCTTCGTTCAAGGCTATGTAACGTGCAAGGTGGTGGTCTGCGGCGGCGAGCTGGTGGTCAATCATGACCTGGCGCTTGACGTGGTGGGAGCGCTGTATCTCCCAGGTCATGCCGATGCCACCGGGCAGCTGGATATTTTCTTCGGTCACCCGCGTGCTGATGCGACCGATGGTGAACTTGGCAGTCAACAGTGCGCGTTCGCGGGTGAAGCGGTCGGCATCGCGCGAGGCCTGGTGGAAATCCACCATCACCCGCTGCATGCCGTGGCGAGCGGTGATGTGTGCAAATTCCAGCCCAATGCCCGACCCTGCGCCGGTGATCACGGCGGTTTTGCCATGCAGTGCCTTGTTCCCCAATGGGTTCATGCGCGCTGATCCTTGTCTCGTCGTGGGTATCAGGAAATCAGCAACGCTCAAAAATCGCCGCGATGCCCTGACCGCCGCCGATGCACATGGTCACCAGCGCATAGCGGCCGTTCACGCGCTGCAGCTCGTACAGGGCTTTCACAGTGATCAGTGCGCCCGTGGCGCCGATGGGGTGGCCCAGCGAAATGCCCGAGCCGTTGGGGTTGACTTTGGCGGGGTCCAGGCCCAGTTCGCGGGTCACGGCGCAAGCTTGTGCAGCAAAGGCTTCGTTGGCTTCGATCACGTCCAGGTCGTTCACCGTCAGGCCGGTTTTCTTGAGCACGGCGTGCGTGGCCGAGATGGGGCCCACGCCCATGATCTTGGGGTCCAGGCCTGTGTGGGCGTAGCCCACCAAGCGTGCCAGCGGCTTGGCGCCACGGGCCTTGGCGGTACCGGCTTCCATCAGCACGACTGCAGCAGCCGCGTCGTTAATGCCCGATGCGTTGCCCGCGGTCACGGTGCCGTTTTCTTTCACGAACACGGGCTTGAGCTTGGCCATGTCTTCGAGCTTGCAGCCGGGGCGGAAGTGCTCGTCGGTGGTGTAAGCCACTTCGCCTTTTTTGCTTTTCAGCATGACCGGCATGATCTGGTCTTTGAAGTAGCCCGCTGCGGTGGCACGTTCGGCGCGGTTGTGGCTTTCCACGGCCAGTGCGTCTTGCATTTCACGGGTGATGCCGTATTTGGCTGCGACGTTTTCGGCCGTCACCCCCATGTGGATGGTGTGGAAGGGGTCATGCAGCGCGCCGACCACCATGTCGACCATCTTGGTGTCACCCATGCGGGCACCCCAGCGTGCCGACAGCGAGGCGTAGGGACCACGGCTCATGTTTTCAGCACCGCCGCCAATGGCGATGTCGCAGTCACCCAGCAAGATGGACTGGCTGGCGCTGACGATGGCTTGCAGGCCCGAGCCGCACAGGCGGTTCACGTTGAAAGCGGGCGTGCCTTCGGCGCAGCCGCCGTTGATGGCCGCCACGCGAGACAAATACATGTCTTTGGGCTCGGTGTTGACCACATGGCCGAACACCACATGGCCGACGTCTTTGCCCTCGGTGCCCGCACGGGACAGGGCTTCACGTACGACTTGTGCGGCCAGTTCGGTGGGGGCGATGTCCTTCAGGCTGCCGCCATAGGTACCAATGGCGGTGCGCACACCGCTGACAACAACAACTTCACGGCTCATGGGAATTCTCTGGGTCAATGCAATAAAAGTATCGTCGGCAAGCCCAATCTGCTGACACCAGCAGATCTGGCGCTCAATCGAGCAAAGAGAACTCGAATTTAAAGTGACAAGCGCTCCATCAACTTGTCATTTCATGACTTCTATTTGGCAATTGACGCCAGAACAAGAAGAACATCGCCGTACAGGCGCTGCGATGGCTCATTCAGCTTGGTATTGGATGGGACGCAACAGCTTACTCGCCCAGATAAGCCGCCCGCACCTTGGGGTCTTCCAGCATGTCCTTGCCCACACCGGTCATGGTGATGAGGCCAGAGTCCATCACATAGCCACGGTCCGCAATGGCCAGGGCGCGGCTGGCGTTTTGCTCCACCAGCAGCACGGTGACGCCTTGGGCGTACACATCGCGCACCACTTCAAAGATCTTGTCGACCATGATGGGCGACAGCCCCATGGAAGGTTCATCGAGCAACAAGACCTTGGGGCGGCTCATCAGGGCACGGCCCATGGCCAGCATCTGTTGCTCGCCGCCGGACATGGTGCCGGCCAGCTGGTCTTTGCGTTCACGCAGGCGCGGGAAGATGGTAAACATCTTCTCGATGTCGTCGGCAATGCCTGCGGCGTCCGAACGGATGTAAGCGCCCATCTGCAGGTTTTCGGTGATGGTCATGCGGGTGAAGACGCCACGGCCTTCGGGCACCATGGCCAGGCCTTGCTTGACCAGGTCCCAGGGACCCTGGCCCTTGATGCTTTGGCCCAGGTATTCGATGTCTCCCGCTTGCAAAGGCAAGGTGCCGGTGATGGCTTTCATGGTGGTGGTTTTGCCTGCACCGTTGGAGCCGATGAGTGAGACCAGCTCGCCTTCGCGCACTTCCAGGCTCACGCCCTTGACGGCCTGAATGCCGCCGTAGCCGACTTGCAGGTCTTTGACTTTCAAAAGGATGTCGGCCATCTCAGTGTCCTCCCGTGCCCAGATAGGCTTCAATCACTTT
>Ga0228701_1000681_pt1 | contig 26374 bp, 5 predicted proteins | sample McNCre117_Aug_MG_2_FD_178017 | JGI IMG/M metagenome (GOLD analysis project Ga0228701, IMG submission 178017) | Freshwater microbial communities from McNutts Creek, Athens, Georgia, United States - 11-17_Aug_MG | ecosystem: Environmental > Aquatic > Freshwater > Creek | place: USA: Georgia... | reverse complement strand
CGCACCCTGCGCGCACCTGGCTCATGACCCTGTTGGCAGGGGCATGTGCTTTGGCGCAGGCGCAAACCACGCCTGGCCAGCTGCTGCAAGACATCCGCAGCCTGCAACCCCAGTTACATGAACTGCCTGCACCCTCGGCAGAGGGCGGGCTCACCTTGGCCCCGCAAGACAGCGGCAAGTCAGGGCAGCTGACCTTTGTGGTGCAGCAATTCGTTTTTGAAGGCCAGGAGCGTGTCTCGGTGTCAGCGCTCCAAGCCGTGCTGGCGGACTGGCTGGGCAAACCCATCACCTACGACGACCTCAAGCAAGGCATCCAGGCGCTGTCCAACTTCTACCGCGACCAAGGCCTGCTGGCCCGTGCCGTGTTGCCACCCCAAGACATCACCGACGGTCATGTCACGGTTCAGATCATTGAATCGCGTTTGGGCGGCTTGGCGATCGACAACCGCAGCTTTCGTTTGAGCGATGCACAAATCCAGACCTGGTTTGCGCAGCAAACCCCGATGGGCCGGCTGATCGAACTGCCTGTGCTCGACCACGCCTTGCTCACCCTGGGCGACCTGCCCACCGTCAACGTGGACGGCTTTTTGCAAGAAGGCGAAGCGCCTGGCCAAACCGTACTGGCCCTGACCGTGCAAGACAAACCGCGCTACAACGGCCAGGCCTTGCTGGACAACTTCGGGGACAAAAACACCGGCCAAGCGCGCACCTCGGCGCAGCTCAACGTCAACGGCCTCATGGGCTACAGCGACCAGCTCAACCTGTATGGCCTGCACACCCAGGGCAGCAACTACGTGCGCCTGGGCTGGACCACCACCCCGGCCACCGCCACCCGTGGCCAGCGTGTGGGTGTGTACGCCAGCCAGATGGACTACAGCATCACCAACGCGGCATTCCAAAGCACCCAAGGCCCGGTGGTGACCGGCAGCGCCGAAGTGTTGGGCCTGGAAGCCACCGACCCCTTGATCCGCTCGCGCACCACCAACGCCGTGGTGTCGTTCAACTGGGCACGCAGCCGCTTCAAATCGGCACTGCGCCCCTACGGCAGCCATGTGGCCCAGTTTGGCGTTTCGGGCAACTGGCTCGACGCCTGGCAAGGCGGGGGCACCAACACCGCATCGCTCATGGCCTCCATGGGCGACATCGACCTGGCTGGCCTGACCGACAGTAATCAGGTTGACGGCATCTTCACCAAGCTGCGCTACGGACTGCAGCGCACCCAGTACCTGCAACCCGACCTCTCGCTCCATGTCTCGGTCACAGGGCAGCTTGCCAGCCGCAACATGGACAACTCCGAGCAGCTGTACCTGGGCGGCGCCATGAACGTGCGCGCCTACGCCTCGGGCCAAGGTTCGGCCAGTCAAGGCCAGCTCTACACCGTGGAGCTGCGCCAGCAGCTGCCCCAGCAGTTTCAGCTGGCCCTGTTCTACGACGAAGGCCGCGTGCAGACCTGGAAGTTCAACCCCGCGTCCAACAACGTGGACAACCAATACAACCTGCGCGGCGCAGGCCTGAGCGTCTTGTGGGCAGGCCCTTGGGCCAGCCAGATCAAGGCCACCTGGGCACAACGCATTGGCCAGCCCAGCGCCACCGTGAGCAACGCCCTGGTGCAAAACGGCGGGCTCGACAGCAGCCGCCTCTGGCTCAACGCCAGCTTGCCGTTCTGAGGCCCGCGCCGTGCACGCCACCCTCAACCGCGTTTTCAAAGTCATCTGGTGCAAGGTCCGCCTGGCCTGGGTGGCCGTGAGCGAGGTGGCCAGCGGCTGCGGCAAAGTGCAGTCGAGCACCCGCCGCAGCAACCGCGAGGTGGCCGACGCTGCGCCCGCCCAAGCGCGTGGCCTGCAAGCCTTGCAAGATGCGGTGCGAGCGCAGCTGGTGCCCTTGCGCCAGCACGTGCAACACCTGCTGGCGCAAACGCCCTCCACGCAAGACTGCTGGGGCATGGCGTTCACCGCGCTGGCTCTGGCCACCGGCGCAGCCATGGCCGCGCCCCCCGCACCGGCGCAGCTGCCCACCAACGGGCAGGTGGCCGCGGGCCTGGCCAGCATCGTCCAGAACGCCAACACCCTGACCGTCAACCAGGCCAGCCAGCGCGCCATCATCAACTGGGACACCTTCAACCTGGGCAGCCAGGCCACGGTCAACTTTGTGCAGCCCAGCCAAAGCAGCATCGCGCTCAACCGCGTGCTGCAGTCTGACCCCAGCCAAATCTATGGCCAGATCAACGCCAACGGCCAGGTGTACTTGGTCAATCCGGCGGGTGTGTACTTTGCGCCCGGTGCCTCGGTCAACGTGGGCGGCATTGTGGCCACCACCCACCAAATGGCCGATGCTGAATTCATGGCCGGCGGCAGCAGCTTCAACCGCAACGGCGCCACCGGCAGCGTGGTCAACGAAGGCAGCATCCGCGCCAGTTTGGGCGGCTACATCGCCATGCTCGCGCCCGAGGTGCGCAACAGCGGCGTGCTGGTGGCCCAGTCGGGCACCGTGGCCCTGGCCGCAGGCGAGCGCATCACGCTCAATTTCAGCGCCGGGGCGGGCGGCCAAAGCCAGCTCGACAGCCTCACCGTCACCGCCGCGCAAATGGACACCCTGGTCGAAAACCGCCAGGCCGTACGTGCGCCGGGCGGCCTGATCATCCTGTCGGCCCAGGCTGCCAACCAGCTGGCCGCCAGCGTGGTCAACAGCGGCACGCTCGAAGCCCAAGGCGTCAGCCAGGTGGGCGGGCGCATCGTGCTGGACGCAGGCACGGGGTCGGGCACCAGCGCTGGTGCGGGAGGCAGCATCCTGCACAGCGGCCGCATCAGCGCAGACAGCGACAGCGCCCAGGGCGGTCAAGTCACGCTCACCGGCGACACCATCCGCCTGGCGGCAGGCAGCAGCATCAGCGCCAGCGGCGGCGCAGGCGGCGGCACCGTGCTGGTGGGTGGCGACTGGCAAGGCAGCGGCCCGCTGCGCCAGGCCAGCGCCGTCACCCTGGAGCAGGGCGCCAGCATCGACGCCAGCGCCACCGTGCAGGGCAACGGCGGCAAAGTGGTGCTGTGGTCCAACGTGGCGCTGCCAGGCAGCCTGACCCAGGTGGACGGCAGCCTGCGCGCTGTGGGCGCGGGTACAGGCGTAGGCGTGCAGGCAGGCGTCGGCGGCCAGATCGAAACCTCGGGCCACCTGCTGGGCATAGGCCCCAAGGCCTCGGTGGTCGCCGGGGCCCAAGGCCAATGGCTGATCGACCCCGCTGACGTCACCATCAGTAGCGGTGCTGAAAGCAATATTTCCAGTCTGTTCCAGGCCACGCCCACGCCCTGGTCTGGTGCATCCACCGCGGTCATCAACGTCGGCAACCTGGTTTCGACGCTTAACTACGGTACCAACGTCACCGTCACCACCATCAACTCGGGCACAGCCGGTTCGGGCAGTGGCGACATCACCGTATCGAACGCCATCAGCTGGACGGGCACCGGCAGCCTCACCTTGACGGCCAACCGCAACATTGCGCTCAATGCCAACATCGTGGCCAGCGGGCAGGGCGCGGGCTTCATGGCCAAAGCCAATGGCAGCATCAGTGCCGGGGCAGCCAACTTGCAGTTTCAGACCAACAACGGCGCTCTGGTGTTCTGGAGCAATGCCAACGGCGGCAGTGCCGGTGGCATTGTCATGAACCAGGCCGGTTTGACCTTCAACACGGCCAACGGCAGCACCAGCCAAACCACGGGCGGTGGCAACATCATTTTTGCCGGCGGCAGCACAGTCGATGCCAATGGCAACCCCACCGGTGCCGCCGTGTCCTCGGGCTACGGCATCTCGTTGAACTCCCAAACGGGCGGCAACAACCTCACCCGCATCTACAGCGGGGGCGGCAACATCACCCTGAATGGCAGCAGCACAGGCAGCGTGGGCATGTATTTCTGGCAAGCCACCGACATCAATGCGGGCAACGGCGCGGTGCGCATCACCAGCCAGTCGGCCAACTCATTGGGCATGGAGTTCAATGCCGGTGGCAGCGCCACCGATGGCACCAAGATCAAAGGGAACGGCATCCAGATCAGCGGCACCTCTTGTGGCAGCAGCTCGGGCGTGGCTGTTTTCAACAACGTGGCCGAATTTGCGAGCACGGGCAGCGGCAACCTCACGATCTCGGGCTCGTCCGTGGGCAACAACGGTGTCGTCTTTACCGCCAGCACCGTCAACATCTCCTCGGTCGATGGCAACGTGGTGCTCACCGGCTCCAGCGGCAGCAGCACCGGCATCAGCTACACCGCCGCAGGCAATGTCAAATCGACAGGGAACGGCTCGATCACCCTCACGGGCACGTCCACCTCTTGGGCGGGCATTTACCAGCCCAATGCGCTCACTTATTCGACCACCAGCGGCAACATCACCGTCAATGCCTCGGGCGGGGGGGGATACCATGCCTTGCATATGGGGGGGGGCAACATCACCACCACCAGCGGCAATGTGTTGCTCAAGGGCGTGACCACCGGGACCGAAAAAGCGGTGTACATCACGGGCGTCACAAACGTCACCACGGCGGGCGGCAACATCACCGTGAGCGGGGCCGGGGCCACGCAGGCCGGTATCCAGATGGATGCGGGCATGAACCTCGACACCACCCAGGGTGGCGGTTCCATCACCGTGTGCGGCACCTCGGTCAACTACCTGGGGGTTTACGTCAGCGATGTCAACGCCGTCACGCTGAGCCTCAAGAGCGCATCGGGTGCCATCAACGTCACGGGCACGGCGGGTGACGACAACCAGGGCATCTTCTTCTACAAAGGCCTCATCAGCTCCACCACCGGCGCGATCACGCTGAGTGGCACCTCGGGCACCAGCACGGGGTTGGAATTCAACCAGACGGCCACCAACATTACCTCCATCAGCGGCAACATCTCGCTGACGGGACGCACCACCTCGGGCACCTGGGGCACTTCTGTGATGAGCTCAGAAATCAGCTCGGCGGGCAACATCTCGTTCGCGTCGGACGCCTACATGCGGATCAATGCCAACGTCTACTCCAAGGGTGCAGGCAACCCCTTGGTGTTCAAGTCCAACGGCGGGATCTGGAACTCGCAAACCCAGACCATCCAGACCAACAACGGCAGCCTGGTGTTCTGGTCCAACGCCAACGGCAGCGCCAGCGCTGGGCGGGTCATTTTTGAAAACGAGGTGGTCACCCTCAACACCGCCAATGGCAGCACGGTGCAAACCAGCGGCGGGGGCAAGCTCATCATGGGCGGTGGCACCGCCACCGACGCCAGTGGCTACCCCACCGGCGCGGTGCAATGGAGCGCCGATTGGGCCATCTCTTTTGGCGGGGGTACCAGCGGTTATGGGGTGGTCAACACCGGTGGCGGTGACATCAGCATCCAGGCCACGGCCACAGGGGGCAGCGGCATCTTGATCGACCGCACCACCACCATCAACGCGGGCAACGGCAACATCAGCATCGTGGGCAATGGCTCGGGCACCGGTGTAGCAGGCATCTACCTCAACGTTTACAACGGGGCCTACAACATCAGCGCAGGGGGGAACATCACCCTCCAGGGCACCGGCAGTGGCAGCAGTGGCTATGGCATCCGTTCGTATTACGACAACACCAACCAGGGCGGCATCATCCGCTCCACGGGCGGCAAGGTCACGTTGACGGGCAACGGTACCCTGGAAGGCGTGTACCTCTACAGCAACAACACCGTGGTGGCCGATGTGGGCGACCTCGTCGTCACCGGCAGTTCCGCTACACGGGGCATTGTGGCCAATGGCCAGTTTTTGGCTGGTGCGGGCAACATCACCCTGAGTTCACCCCTGTCCAAAATCTGGATGAGCGCGACCGTGGGCCAGCTGGCGGGCAGCGTGGTGACCAGCAGCAGCGCCAACATCAGCGTCAGCGCCACTTCGCTGTTTGACGGGCAAAGCCCCACCTTCAACACGGCGGGTAACGTCACGCTCACCAGCACCGACTGGAACCTGGGCACCGTCAACATCGGCACAACGGCCCACATCAGTGTCTTGCCGCTGACTGGGGCAGGCTTTTCGAGCGCGCTGTACCTGAGCAACCTGCAGGTCAACCCCACCCTCAACAGCGTGAGCTACACGCCGCAGAGCCTGACGATTGGCAATGCGACCAGCACCAGTACCAGCACGGTGTACCTCAACAGTGTGGCCACGGTGGCCGGCAACATCTCGGTGTATGGCGGTGGTGTGCAGGTCAGCCAGAACCTGACCAGCAACACGGGCAACATTTGGCTGCAGGGCACGAGCAGTGCGGCCGATGTGAACTTGGCATTTGCTGGCAGCGGCTCCAACAATGTCAAAAGTAATGGTGCAAACTCGGTCATCACCCTGCGCAGTGCACGTTCGGTTTTGGTGAATGGCGATGTGGGTGTTCACGCAGGGACTCTGGTTTTCTGGTCAGGCTATAACAACACCAGCACCTACGGTATCGAGTTGAATGGAGGCAATGGCCTGAGCGGAAAAATCTGGATCGGCGGCAGCAGCAGCAGCAATGGCAGTTTGCGCTGGGGTGGGGTGACCGTGGGTGACGGTCCCGCAACGGGCGCAACGCCGGTCAAACTGTCACTCATCTGGAGCATGGGGAAGGATGTGTTGATTTGGGCTGGCAATGGTTCAACGCGTAACGGCATTTACTTGCCGGGGCCTACGTACATCGATGTGGGATCGGGACAACTTACATTGTTGACCCCTGCTGTGACGACGGGCTCCGGCGTATGGAGTATCAGTAGTGTTGGCTCGTTGGTTTGGGCCCCCTTCAACGGCACGTTTGGCAATGCCACTTGGAGTGGCACAGCCACGACAGGGAATTTCTCGCCCGCTGCGGGCACGTTTGGCAATGTGTCGATCACCACAGGGGGATTGAGCAGCGTCACCTTAGGCCAGTATTCCGGCATGAGCTATGCCAACGGCACGGCCTATGTGATGGGCAATTCGGGCAACCTCTCTTACAACACCAGCTTCTCGGGGTCGGGCTACACAGGCAGTTTGTCGCTCTATGCCAGCAACCTGACCATCAACACGCCCATCGCCCAGGGGGCCAGCAGCACCGTGCTGCTCAGCGGCAACACCACGCTGTCGGCCCAGTCGATCACGGCAGGCAGCCTGGTGTTGCAAGACGGCAGCTTCAACCTGAGCAACGTCAGCAACAGCGTGGGCACACTGGCGGCGACCAATGTCACGTCGCTGAGCTATGTGAACAACGGCACGCTCACCCTGGGCAGTGCGGGCGGGGTGAGCGGCATCGCGGCCACGGGGGCGGTGGCCATCAGCACGCAAACGGGCAATCTGGCGATCACACAAACCGTCAACACCAGCAGCACGGGCACCAGCGCGATCGTGCTGACTGCGGGGGCGACAGCCACCGCCGGCACGGCTGCGGGCGGCAACATCACCGTCTCTGGCAGTGGCGCGCTCGACACGCCGGGCCGCGCCGTGCTCTACACCGGTGGCGTGACGGGCAGCACCGGGTTGACCGACCTGATTGTCAGTGGCAGTGGCAATTTCCGCTACAACAGCACGGCGGCGTCCATCGGCTACACCCTGGCGCTGGGCAGCACGGGCGACTACGCGGTGTACCGCGAACAACCGCTGATGACGGTGACGGCCGACACGCAGAACAAGGTCTATGGCCAGTTCACCGGGGCCACCACCAGCACCACGGGTGTCAACGGCGACACCCAGAGCCAAATTTTTGGCGCCACCTTGCCGACCACGGTGATCGTGAACGCGACGTATTCGACCTCGGGCAACCTCAAGTACAGAGCGACCGCCTATGCCGTGACGGTCAGCGGCCTGGCCAGCAACCAGCTGGGCTATGGCAATGCCACGTACAGCAACGGCACCATCACCATCACCAAAGCCCCGCTCACGGTGATTGGCGCGGTGGTGGCCGACAAGGTCTACAACGGCAACACGACCATCACGGCCTCGAGCATCACGGGCGGCACGCTGTCGGGCACCCAGGTGAACAGTTCCAGCAATGTCAGTGACGTGCTCACCCTGACGCTGTCCAGTGCCACCATCGGTAACAAAAACGTGGGCAGCAACCTGACGGTGACGCCCGTGTACACCGTCACCAACACCGACGCCGCCAACTACCAGCTGACGCAGCCCACGCTGAGCGGCAACATCACGCAGGCCACTGTCACGCTGTCGGCCACGCAGCTCTACACCGGTGGCACGGCGCTGAGCAACGTGAGCATTGGCACCGGCGTGAGCGGCGAGACGTTGACCTACAGCGCGGCCACCGCCAACAGCAGCCATGTGGGGGCGGGCAACTTCATCAGCGCCATCACGCTGGGCAACCAGGCTGGGGCCAATGCCACCGTGGGGGGCCTGGCCAGCAACTACAAACTGCCCACGCTGAATGCGGCCAATGCGCCGGTGACGCTGACGGCGGTCAACCTCACACTCACGGCCACGGGCAACCTCAGTCGCGCCTATGACGGCACGACCAACATGAGTTTCGCCGCGGGTGATTACACCGTGAGCGGCTTGCTGGCGGGTGACAGCCTGACGCTGAACAACCTGAGCGCGGCCCAGTACAACAACGCCCACGTGGCCAGCGCGGCCAATGTGACGGCCAACAACCTCACGCTGGCCAGCGTGGGCTCGACCAGTCTGGGCAGCCTGATCACCGACTACAGCCTGCAGACCAGCAGCCTCAAGTGGGGAACGGGCGGGCAAAGCGGCACCAATGCCAACATCACCCCCGCCAACGTGACCTTGACGGCCACCGGCAACTTCAGCCGGGTCTACGATGGCACCGCCAACACCACGGTGTTGGCCGCACAGATCACGTCCAGTGGCCTGGTCAGCGGCGACAGTGTGACGTTTGCCAACCTGACGACGGCGTTCTACAACAGCGCCCACGTGGCCAGTGCCAGCAATGTGACGGTGAACAACCTCACGCTGGCCACCGTGTCGGGCAACCGCACCAGCGTGCTGGGCGACTACAGCCTGCAGACCAACACCCTGGTGTGGGGCAGTGGTGGGCAAAGCGGCACCAATGCCAGCATCACCCCCTTGGCGTTGACGGTGACGGGCTCGCTGGTCTCGGCCAAAACCTACGACGGCAGCACCGCCGCCACCCTCACCAACGGCACCCTGGTGGGGGTGCTGGCGGGCGATGTACTGGCGCTCACGCAGGCGGGCAATTTCAGCAGCGCCAACGTGGGCGGCACGGCGTGGGCGGTCACCGCCAACGATTCGGTGGCCGTGACCAGCAGCAACCGAAGCAGCCTGGCCAGCGACTACAGCGTGACGCAGCCTTTGGGCCTGACGGGCAACATCACCAAGCGCACCGTGACGCTGAGCGCCACGCAGACCTACACCAATGGCACGGCCCTGAGCAATGTGAGTTTCGGCAACCTGGTGGGCACCGAAACGCTGGGCTATGTCGGCGCCACGGCCAACAGCAGCCAGGTGGCCAGCAACGGGGCCAACTTCATCACGGCCATCACCTTGGCCACCGGGACGAACGGGGGGCTGGCCGGCAATTACCAGCTGCCCACGCTGAACCTGGCCAATGCGCCGGTCACGATCAACAAGGCGCCGCTGGGCGTGTCGGCCAACGGCACCTACAAAGGCAGCGCGACCTTTGCCAACCTGACGGGTGGCGCTGGCCTGGTGCAGCTCAGTGGCCTGATGGCGGGCGAGACCATCACATCGGCCACGGTGACGGTGGCCAATGCCTCGGTGGTGGCCAACAACACCATCACCGCACTCACCGTGGTGGCGGGCACGGCTAACATGAACAACTATGTGTTGGGCGGCAGCTACAACGCCACGGTGGGCAACACGCTCAACAGCTTCACCATGGCCAAGGCGAACCTGGGCATCACGGCCAGCAACGTGAGCACGCAGTACGGCCTGGGCACCAGTGGCAGCACAGCGTTCACCAGCACCGGGCTGGTCAATGGGGAGACGGTCGGTGGCGTCACGCTGGCCAGCACGGGCAATGTGAGCACGGCGGCGGTGGGCAACTACACCATCACGCCCAGCGCGGCCACCGGCGGCACCTTCACCGCCAGCAACTACAACATCAGCTACACCAACGGCACCCTGACGGTGACCAAGGCCAATCTGACGCTGACGGCCACCAACCTGAGCCGGGCCTATGGCGCGGCCAACCCGACGAGCGACACGGTGGCGGTGACGGGCACGCTCTACAACAGCGACACGCTGGGCAACGCGACCGTGGCCACCAGTGCCACCGCCACCACAGCGGCCGGTAGCACGGCCAACCTGACACCCAGCGCGGTGGCGTTCAGCTCGGGCTTGGCCAGCAACTACAACATCAGCTACGCCAACGGCACACTGACGGTGGCGCAGGCCAACCTGACCATCACTGCCAACAATGCGAGCATGCAATACGGCCTGGGCAGCACCCTGAGCAGCACGGCCTTCACCAGCAGTGGTTTGGTCAACGGCCAGACGATTGGTGCGGTCACCTTGGCCAGCACAGGCAGCACAGCAAGCAGTGCTGCAGGCACCTACAACATCACGGCGGCCAGTGCCACGGGTGGCACTTTCACGGCCAGCAACTACAACATCAGCTACGCCAACGGCACGCTGACGGTGACCAAGGCCAATCTGACGCTGACGGCCGCCAACCTGAGCCGGGCTTATGGCGCGGCCAACCCGACCACCGACACGGTGGCGGTGACGGGCACGCTTTACAACGGCGATGCGGTGGGCAATGTGAGCGTGAGCAGCGTGGCCACCAGCACCACCGCCGCAGGCAACGTGAGCAACCTGACGGGCAGTGCTGCGGTGTTCTCTTCGGGCCTGGCGAGCAACTACAACATCAGCTATGCCAACGGCACTTTGACCATTGCAAAGGCCAACCTGACCATCACGCCCAATGCCCGAAGCACGCAATACGGTTTGGGCACCACGCTGGTCAACACGGCCTTCACCAGCACAGGGCTGGTGGGCAGCGAGACGGTGGGTACAGTGGTGCTGGCCAGCACAGGCAGCGCGGCCACGGCCAATGCGGGCAGTTACAACATCACGGCCACAACGGCCGCTGGCGGCACGTTCAACTCGGCCAACTACAACATCACTTACACCAACGGCACGCTGACGGTGACCGCTGCGCCGCTGACCTTGACCGCCGCCAACTTGAGCCGAGCTTATGGGGCCGCCAACCCGACGACCGACACGGTCAGCGTGACGGGCTCGCTCTACAACGGCAACACCGTGACCAGCGTGACGGTGAGCAGCGCAGCCAATGCGACAACGGCAGCGGGCAGCTCGGCCAACCTGACGGGCAGCAGCGCGGTGTTTGGCAGCGGCAGTGCCAGCAACTACAACATCACTTATGCCAATGGCAGCCTGAGTGTGACCCAGGCGGCACTGGGCATCAGTGCCAGTGGCCTGTACAGCGGCTCCACCAGCGTGACGCCCACGGCGTACACGCTGACGGGCCTGGTCAATGGCGAGACGGTGAGCAGCATCACCAGCTTGGCGGTGAGCAACGCCAACGTGGCAGGCAACGGGGCCAACAAGATCACCGCCATCGTGTCGGGTGGCGGCACGGCCAGCATGAGCAACTATGTGCTGGCGGGCAGCTACAACGCGGCCGCCAACACCACCACGACCAACGCCTTCACCATGTCCAAGGCGCCGCTGACGGTGACCGCAGACAACGCGGCCATGTTTGTGTCGCAGTCGGTGCCGGGCAGCTACAACGTCAGTTACAGCGGCTTTGTGGGCGGCCAGACGTCTGCCACTGCGGGCTTGACGGTGGGGTCGGTCAGCAACGCCGCCAGCAACGGCTCACCGGCGGGCAGCTATGCGCTCACGCCTTCGGGCTGGAGCGCGGCCAACTACAACATCAGCCATGTGGCGGGCAATTTCACCATCGTGCCCGCTAACCAGCTGCTGGTGCAGGTGGGCAGCACCAGCACCAGCTATGGCTCGGGCGTGAGCTATGCCAGCCCTACGGTGCAGTACATGGCGGGCAACGCCACCCTGGTCACGCTGACCCAGACCCAGCAAAGCGGCAACACTTTCACCTTTGCCGATGGCAGCAGCGGCACTGTGACCTTCACCCTGGGCGCGGCCAACGCGAGCTACAGCACCAGCAACACCTTGCAGGTGGGCAGCTACCAGGTGGTGGGCAGCAATTTCAGCAAGACCAGCAACAACTTCAACGGCAACATCACCTACACCGGCAGCAGTACGGTCAATGCGCTGGGCTTGACGGCCAACACGGGCAATGTGTCCAAGGTGTATGACGGCACCGATTCGATGCGCGGTTTGACCATTGGCCTGAGCACGGTGGTGCAGGGCGATGTGGTCTCAGTGACCGGGTCGGGCAGTTTTTCGCAGGCGGCCGTGGGCAGCAACCTGTCGTACAACGTGAGTGGCCTGGTGTTGGGCGGGGCGGATGCGGGCAACTATTTCCTGACCGGTGGCACCAGCTTCAGCGGCAGCAACGGCGTGATCACCAAAGCCCCGCTGACCGTGACGGCCAACAGCACCAGTACGCAGTACGGCTTGGGCACCACCCTGGCCAGTACCGCGTTCAGCAGCGCGGGCCTGGTCAACGGCGAGACCATCGGTGCGGTCGCTTTGGCCAGCGCGGGCAGTGCGGCCACGGCCAATGCGGGCAGCTACAACATCACCGCGGCCAGCGCCACGGGCGGCACGTTCGACATCAACAACTACAACGTCAGTTACGTGAACGGCACCTTGTCGGTGACGCCCGCTCCGCTGACCGTGAGCACCGACAACCAGCGCCGCACCTATGGCGCGGCCAACCCGGCCGCAGGCTCGGTGACCTTGACCAACGGCACGCTCTACAACGGTGACACGCTGGGCAACGCCAGCCTGAGCAGCATGGCCACCAACACCAGTGCGGTGGGCAACTACACGCTGACCGCCAGTGGCCAGGGCTTCAGCGCGGGCAGCGCCGGCAACTACAACATCACTTATGTGGACGGCACGTTGAGCGTGGACAAGGCCAACCTGACGGTCACGGCCAACAGCCTCAGCACCACATATGGGCAAGGCGTGCAGCTGGGCAGCACCGGCTTCACCAGCAGCGGTTTGCAAAACGGCGAAACCATTGCGGCCGTGAACTTGGCCAGCACGGGCACTGCCAACACCAGCGCAGCGGGCAGCTACAGCATCACGGCGGCCAACGCCAGCGGCGGCAGCTTTGCAGCCAGCAACTACAACATCAGCTACGTGGACGGCGCACTCACCGTGAACCGCGCCAACCTGACGATCACCGCCAACAGCAGCAGCACCCAGTACGGCTTGGGCACCACGCTGGGCAGTGCGGCGTTTGCCAGCAGCGGTTTGCAAAACGGCGAAACCATTGGCAGCGTGACGCTGGCCAGCACCGGCAGTGCCAACACCAGCCATGCGGGCAGCTACAACATCACAGCGGCCAGCGCCACGGGCGGCAGCTTTGACATCAACAACTACAACGTGGGCTACGCCAACGGCACACTGACGGTGACACCCGCCAGCATCACCGTGAGCGCCAACAACCCAAGCCGCAGCTACGGTGCGGCCAACCCGGCCAGTGGCAGCGTGACGTTGACAGCGGGCACGCTCTACAACGGCGACACGCTGGGCAACGCCAGCCTGAGCAGCAATGCCACAGCCAGCAGCGCGGTGGGCAACTACACCCTGACGGCCAGCAGCCAGACCCTGAGCGCAGGGCAGGTGAGCGACTACACCGTGAGCTATGCCCCTGGCACGCTCGCGGTCAACCCGGCCCTGCTCACCATCACCGCCAACAGCACCAGCAAGACCTACGGCCAGACGCTGGCGTTTGCGGGTACCGAATTCACATCGGTCGGTTTGGTCAATGGCGAAACACTCAGCGCAGTGGCCCTGGCCAGCGCGGGCGCGGCAGCCACAGCCTCCGTCAATGGCGGCACGGTCTATGCCATCAACGCAGCCAATGCCAGCGGAGCCAATGGCTTTGTGGCCAGCAACTACAACATCAGCTACAGCGGCGGCAGCCTGACGGTGAACCCGGCCCCCTTGGGCATCAGTGCCAGCGGCGTGTACAGCGGCACCACACTGGTAGCCCCCACGGCCTTCACGGTGACCGGCCTGGTCAACGGCGAGACGGTGCAGGGCGTGGCCTCGGTCACGATCAACAACGCCAACGTGGCCAACGCCAACCGCGTGACCGCCATCCAGGTGGCCAACGGCACGGCCGACATGGCCAACTATGTGTTGAACGCCAGCCCGAACACCACGGCCAACACCAGCACCACCAACACCTTCAGTTTGGCTCGTGCGGCCCTGACGGTGCAGGCCGACAACGCGGCCATGTTCATTGGCGACGCCTTGCCGGGCAGCCACAGCATGAGCTACCGCGGTTTTGTGAACGGTGAGACCGCTAACACCGCCAGCGGCCTGAGTGCAGGCAGCGTGGCCAACAGCGCCAATGCCAACTCGGGTGCGGGCAGCTACACGCTCACGCCCAGCGGTTGGAGCGCAGACAACTACAGCCTGAGCTACACCAACGGCAGTTTCACCATCGTTCCGGCCAACCAGCTGTTGATCCAGACCGGGGCTTTGACGGGCACCTATGGCACAGCGGCCACGTTGACGCCGGTGTCGGTGCAATACAAGTCGGGCAGCGCTGGCCCGGTGGTCAACATGACGCTGGCCAGCAGCCAGGGCAACACCTTTGCCTACAACGATGGCTTTGGCGGCTCGGTCACTTTCACCTTGAGTCCGGCCAATGCCTCGTTGAGCGGCAGCGGCAACCTCAAAGCCGACAGCTACCAACTGTCGGGCACGGTGTCGAACACAACGGGTGGCAACTTCAATGGCTCGGCGGTTTACACCGGCTCGCTGGTGGTGGCTCCCTTGTCTGTGCAGGCCAGCACTGGCCAGGTGAGCAAGGTCTATGACGGCTCATCCTCCATGGGGGGGCTGGTCCTGGCCCTTAACCCTGTGGCATTCAGCGGCGATGGGGTGGGGGTCACGGGCTCGGGGGCGTTTGCCACGCGCAATGTGGGCAGCAACCTGAGTTACAGCGTGACAGGCCTGGCGCTGACAGGCCCCGATGCCAGCAACTACGTGCTGTCAGCAGGGTCCAACAGCTTGAGTGGCAGCAATGGTCAGATCGTGGCCAAGACCGTGACCTTGACGCCGCAAGCCACCACCAAGACCTACGACGGCAGCACCAACGCCAGCGCCAACCTGAGCTACTTCAGCAACCAGCTGGGTGTGGCGGGTGACAGCGTGACGGCACTGACAGTGACTTTTGACGACAAGAACGTGGGCACCGGCAAGACCTTGACCCCCAGCGGCGTGGTCATCAGCGACGGCAATGGCGGCAACAACTACAACATTGTCTATGCCAACGCGAGCACCGGCACTGTCACACGCCTGAACGCCGTGACCTGGGTGGGCGGTGCGACTGGCAACTGGTTCGATCCGGCCAACTGGGCGGGTGGGGCGGTGCCTGACCTCTCCAACGTGGCCAATGTGCTGATTCCCTCGGGCGTGACGGTGAGTTTCAACAACACCATGACACCACCGGCGCAAAGCGGCCCTGTCAACATCGACAGCCTGGGCGGCGCAACGGGCAACCTGTCGCAAACAGCGGGCACGCTGAACGTGGGCGCAGGCGGTGTGACGCTCAACGCCTTGAGCCAGTCTGGCGGCGTGTTCAGCAGCCTGGGGCCAGTGAACCTGAGCAGTTTCACGCAAAGTGGCGGCAACACCAGCGTGAACGGCTCCTTGACGACCGCCAATTTCACCCAATCGGGTGGCAGCACCGATGTGACTGGAACGCTTGCCGCCACGCAATACACGCAGACCAACGGAACGACCATAGCGGGCAACCTGAGCGCGGGCAACCTGAGCCAGAGCAACGGCACCTTGACGGTGAACAACAACCTCACGGTCAACGGCACAGCGACCCAGTTGGGTGGCAACACCACCGTGGCAGGCAATGCCACCACAGGCAACACCAGCCAGGCCGGTGGCAGCAGCAATGTGAGCGGCAACCTGAGCACCACCACTTACACCCAGAGCAACGGCAGCAGCACAGCAGGCAACCTGAGTGCCACGACGGTGAATGTCTCGGGCGGCGGCACCAACGTGAGTGGCAACCTGAGTGCGACGACCATGAACGTCTCGGGCGGCAGCACCAACGTGAGCGGGAACACGACCGCAGGCAATCTGAGCGTCGTGGGGGGTAATGTCTCGGTGGGTGGCAGCTCCACGGTGGATAACCTCACCATGTCGGGCGGCAACGTGAGCTCTCAAGGTGCATTGACCGTGGGCAACCTGAGTCAAAGCAATGGGGCGTTGGCTACTGGTGGTAATTTGAATGTGAGCGGTAGCCTGACCCAGACGGGGGGGGTGTCCTCGGTGTCGGGCGTCACCAACGTGCCAAACAGCAGCACGCCCTCCAACCCCAGCACCGCACCAAGCAATACGACGGTACCGGGCAATACAACTGTGCCAGGTAACACGACAGTACCGGGCAACACGACGGTACCTGGCAATACGACCGTGCCAGGTAACACGACAGTCCCGGGGAACACCACGGTGCCAGTCAATGCCACGGCACCAGATCACATCAGCACAAAGGTGGTGGGTGGAACGCTGTTGTTGTCGCCTTTGCCCAAGTTGGAAGAAAAAGAGGGCCTTCAATTGCCTGAGCTGGAGGAGTCCGTCTTGCGGGTGCCAGAGCGTCCGGGTTCTGAGCGCAAAAACACAGCACCTGCATCGGGCCGGTCGGTGGTTCAAGAGGCTGATCGGTTGCTGATCGTGAACCGCCCCGCCAAAGCAGGCGAATAAGCCATGGTGTTTCAACTCGAAGAGTTCGAGCACCTGGCCTACACTCGCCAGCACGAGTCTGCCGCACGCATGCTGGTGGGCTTGCTGAGCATTTTGGACAACAGCTATGGCGTGCCGGGTGCGCAGTACCAGGCCATGCCGCTGGTGGCGGTGACCGAGGGCCAGCGCGAGGCGCATGTGGGCAACCGCCTGGCCGCAGCCATCTCGTGCCTGCTCTCGGACAAGGACTTTCACTTTGCGCCGCAAAGCTTGGGCAGCCTGTTTGCCCTGCAGCGCTGGTTTGCCAGCATCTTTGGCTCCACCGACTTCATCAACGCCGACCATGTGGTGCGGGCGCTGAACACGGCGGGCAAGGGCAACCTCAACCAGCTCGATGTGGCCGCGCGGGACCTGCCCAAGTTTTGCCTGCTGTATGTGCCCGAGTCAGAAATCGTGCTGGAGATCGACGCGCTCTACAAAGTCAACAAGGTGTTGGCCGTGTCTCTGGGTTTGTCCTTGCTCTCGCCGCGTTTTCTGGGCTCGGTGCAGGCGCACGGCAAGCGCGAGGCTTTGCTGCCCTGGCTGACCGAGAAGCTGCCCGAGATCGAGCGCCTGGAGGCCTTGCCGTTCGGCATCATGCACGACGTGTACATGCACTGCAGTTACGCGGACCGGCGCGACAAGCACGCCATCAAGGGCGCGATCAATGTGCTCATTGGCCGCTGGATGGCCGAGCAAAAACTCCAGCCGCTCAAAACCCCAGCCCGCATGCCCGCCGATGGCGGCAAGCCGGTGATGCTGGTGGTGATGGAGTGGTTCAACGCCGGGCACTCGATCTACCGCACCCACTCGCGCACGCTGGAGGCGGCCAGGGCGCTGTTCCATGTGGTGGGCATGGGCCTGGCCAGTGCCACCGACGCAGTGGGCCATGCGGTGTTTGATGAGTGGGTGGAGATCGCGCCCGGGGCTCTGCAAACGCAGATCGGCCAGATCCGCAGCGAGGCCGAGCGCCACCAGGCACAAGTCTTTTACATGCCCAGCGTGGGCATGTTCCCGCTGACCATGATGCTCACCAACATCCGCCTGGCCCCGGTCATGGCGATGGCGCTGGGCCATCCGGCCACCACCCATTCGCCAGTCATGGACTACGTGGTGGTGGAAGAGGACTACGTGGGCGACCCGGCCTGCTTCAGCGAAGAGCTGTTGGTGTTGCCCAGCGATGGCATGCCCTACCGGCCCTCGGGCCTGGCCAGCCAGACACCACCGCCGCCATTGATCCGCGAGACTCCTGAGCGGGTGGACATTTGCGTGGCCGCCTCGGCCATGAAAATCAACCCTGGCTTCTTGCTGGCTTGCCAGGCGATAGCCCAGCGCAGCCAGGTGCCGGTGCACTTTCATTTTGCGGTGGCGTTTGCGCAGGGCATGGTGCACGCGCAGATCCGGCGCGTGGTGGCCAGCTTTTTGGGCGAGACGGCCACCGTGTACAGCCACCGGGGCTACACCGAGTACATGGAGATCGTGCGCGGCTGCGACATGTTCATCAACCCGTTTCCGTTTGGCAACACCAACGGCATCATTGACTGCGTGACCGCGGGGCTGGTGGGGGTGTGCAAGACGGGCATGGAGGTCAACGAACACATTGACCAGGGCTTGTTTGAGCGCTTTGGGCTGCCCCACTGGCTGGTGGCCACCGACACCGAGGGCTACATCAAAGCCAGTGTCAAGCTGGCCGAAAACCACGCGCTGCGCAGCGAGCTGCGGCGCACACGCAGCGGCCCAGACAAAGTGCAAAGCATCTTCAAAGGCCGCCCCGAGATCATGGGCCAGAAGTTCATGGCGGCCTTGCAACAGCGGGCAAGCGCCGCATGAAGGCGCTGGCCGACCTGCTGGGCTTGCAGCGCCTGACCCGGGTGGTGGACATCGGGGCCAGCCCGATCGACGGCGTGCCGCCTTACAAAGGCCTGCTCGATGTGGGGCTGTGCCATGTGACCGGCTTTGAGCCCCAGCGTGAACAACTGGCCAGGCTCCAGCACAGCCAAGGCCCCAACGAGCAGTACCTGCCGCATGTGGTGGGCGATGGCCAAGAACACTCCTTGCAGCTGTGCCGCTCGGTGGGGTTCACCAGTTTGCTGGAGCCTGATCCCGCGTCACTGGCTATGTTCGAGTACTACCAGCCGCTGGGCCAGGTGCTGGCGCGTGAGCCGGTGCGCACCCGCAGGCTGGACGACATCGGAGAGATCGAGGGCATTGATTTTCTGAAAATCGACATTCAGGGCGGTGAGCTGTCGGTGTTCCAGAACGGGCGCGAGAAGCTGGCACAAGCGGTGTTCATCCAGACCGAGGTGTCGTTTGTGACGCTGTACAAAGACCAGCCGGCCTGGGGCGAGGTGGACCTGGAGCTGCGTGCGCAAGGCTTCATGCCGCACGCGTTTGCCAGCATCAAGCGCTGGCCGATGGCGCCAGCCATGATCGACGGCGACCCGACCAAGCCGCTTCACCAGCTGCTGGAGGCCGATGTGGTGTACATCCGCGATGTGCGGGACATGGGCCAGCTGACCGACGAACAATTGCGGCACATGGCCTTGATTGCGCATGTGTGCTACGGCTCGCGTGATGTGAGTTTGCGTTGCCTGGCGGCATTGCAAGAAAGAAAAGCGGTGGCTCAGGATGCAATGACGCAATACCTCGGCCTGCGTTGACAGTTATTTTTAAAAGGGACCTCTACATGAAACAAACCAAATGGATCTTGGCGCTGCTGGTCGGATTGCAAACCATGTCAGCCGTTTGGGCAGCGCCCGCCAAAGGCAATGCTTACAACGCGGACAAAGCGGCAGCAGAAAAAGCCGCGGCAGAAAAACCAGGCACCGATGTGGCCCGTGTCAATGACGAGGGCGTGTCCGTGGCCCTGTTCGAGCTGGCACTGAAGGACCAGATTCGTGCCGGTGCGCAAGACAGCGCCGCTTTGCGCGAAGGCGTTCGCCGCGACCTGGTGCTGCAAACCTTCTTGGCGCAGCAGGCCGTCAAGCAGCGGCTGGACAAAGCGGCAGACGTGCTGCTGCGCGCCGAGTCGGCCCGCAAGGCCGTGTTGGCGGGGGCGTGGCAACAGCAGTGGCTGCAGGCCAACCCGGTGAGCGATGCCGAGGTGCAAGCCGAATACCAAGCCCTGGCCACCCGCACGGGTGACAAGGAATACCAGATCCGCCAGGTGGTGGTGCGCGAAGAAACCTCGGCGCGGCTGCTGCTGGACCAGGTCAAGGGCGGCAAGAAGCTCGATGAGCTGGCCCGCAGCTATTCGATCGACCCCCAAAGCAAGGCCGAAGGCGGTTTGATGCCCTGGGTCAACGCGGGTGCGTTGATCGCGCCGCTGGGTGAGGTGGTGGCCAAGGCCAAAGCAGGGCAATTGTTGCCCGAGCCGGTCAAAACCGCTGTGGGCTGGCATGTGCTGGAGCTGGTGGGGGAGCGGCCGTTTGCCTTGCCGACCTTGGAGCAGATCAAGCCGCAGCTGCAGCAGTCGTTGGCGCAACGCAAGCTGGAGGCGGCGATTCAGGCGGAGATCAACAAAGCCAAGATCGAATTGCGCTGAGTTGGATTTGCTGGTTTTGATGGAATTGTTGGTTTTCGTTGGATCTAAAAAATGTAATTTCCTATCGTTGCGCATCGCAAGTTCAATAGAAGGTGCCACCGATGCGTTCCAACCCCAAAACCAGCCTCGCCGCAGCATGGATGCTGATGGTCGGCAGCACAGCCGCCTGGGCACAAACCACGCCCGATGCCGGTGCTTTGCAGCGCCAGATTGAGCAAGGTCTCAAGACCGCTCCGGCCCCAGCCCCGCACTCTGCGGCGCAAGTTTCTCGCACCCTGGCGCCTGCCGCAGCGGGTGCGGCCACCCTGGATGTCAGCAGCTTTGCGTTTGAAGGCAACACCCGCCTGAGCGCCGAGCAGCTGGCGGCCATTGTGGCCCCCTACCAAGGTCAGAAGTACGACCTCCACCAGTTGCGCCAGATTGCCGACATCGTGGCCGATGCCTACCGCGAAGCGGGGTGGCTGGTGCGTGTGAGCCTGCCCAAGCAGGAGATCAAAGACGGCGTCGTCAAGCTCCAGATTGTGGAAGCCACCTTTGGCAAGGTGGTGGTGCAAGGCCAGCAAAGCCGCGTGCCTGCCGAGCTGTTGCAGGCCATGGTCGAAGCCGCGCAAGCCCCCAATGAGCCCGTGCAGGTGCAGCGCGTGGACCGCGCTTTGTTGCTGCTGGACGACATTCCGGGTTTGAACGTGGCAGGCAACTTCACCGAAGGTGACGCCGCGGGCCAAACCAATTTGCTGCTGGGCGTGACCGACCGTGCAGGCATCAACGGCGATGTGAGCCTGGACAACACCGGCTCGCGTTCGACCGGTGCTGAACGCGTCATGGCCAACCTGCGTGTGCAAAGCCCTCTGGGCTTGGGCGACCAGTTGCAGCTGACGGCACTCAAGTCGCAAGGCAGCGATTTTGAGCGCCTGGGCTGGACCCTGCCCGTGGGCTACGACGGCCTGCGCGCCGGTGTGCACACCACACGCCTGGGCTACAAGCTGGTGGGTGACTTTGCCAGTTTGAACAGCAATGGCTCGGCCTACGCCACAGGCCTGGACCTGAGCTACCCCTGGCTGCGCAGCCAAAGCAGCAACGTCAACCTGTCGGCCAGCTACGACGACAAACGCTTTGACAACAACGCCAACGGCACCAGCGCCTCGCACTACGGCATGCAAGTCTGGAACCTGGGCCTGAGCGCCAGCCAGTTCGATGCCTGGCAAGGCGGCGGCTCCAACAGCTTCTCGGCGGTGCTCACGCAAGGCAGCGTCAACCTGAACGGTTCGGCCAACCAGACCACCGATGCCAGCGGTCCCGCCACCGCAGGCAGCTTTGCCAAGCTGCGTGTGGGCCTGAGCCGCTTGCAGACCCTGACGCCAGACCTGAGCGCCTATGTGGCCCTGAACGTGCAGCGCGCCAACAAAAACCTGGACAGCAGCGAACGCCTGTACCTGGGCGGTGCCAGCGGCGTGCGTGCCTACCCCACCAGCGAAGGCGGGGGCTCTGAAGGCCAGATGCTGAGCGCCGAGCTGCGCCAGCAGCTCGATGCCCAATTCACCTTGACCGGCTTTTACGACTACGGCCAAGTCAAGGCCTACAAGCACAACGGCTATGCCGATGGCTCGGCCAGCCTGAACTCGGGCAGCGCCCCCAACGACGTGACGCTCAAAGGCTACGGCCTGTCTGTGGCCTGGAACTCCCTGGCAGGCACCGAAGTGCGCGCCACGCTGGCCCGCCGCATTGGCACCAGCCCCCTGGCCAACACCAGCACCGGCGCGGACAGCGACGGCACCCTCAAGCAAACCCGCCTGTGGCTGAACGCCACTTACTCTTTCTAAGGCAGCAGCACCATGAACGGACACGCTACTCTCAATCGTTTTTACCGTCTGGTCTGGTCCTGCGTTGCACAGGGCTGGCAAGTCGTCTCTGAAATCACCCGTGGCCAGGGCAAGGGCGCGAGCGCCCGCAGCGCCCGCCGTGCGGTGGCTACCACCGTGGCCAGCGTGGCGCTCGCTGGCATGGCCAGCCTGGCCCATGCCCAACAAGCCCCGCCTGCGGCCACCCAGCTGCCCACTGGCGGTGCTGTGGTGCGCGGTGTGGCCAGCATTGGCCAAAGCAGCAATGCGCAATCGGCGGCGATGGCCATCAACCAAAGCAGCCAACGCGCCGTCATCAACTGGAACACCTTCAACGTGGGCCAGAACGCCAGCGTGACTTTCAACCAGCCCAACGCCAGTGCGGTCACCCTCAACCGCATTGCGGACCAGAACCCCAGCCAGATTTATGGCCAGATCAACGCCAACGGCCAGGTGTTCTTGAGCAACCCCAGCGGCATTTACTTCTCGCCCACGGCGCAGGCCAATGTGGGTGCGCTCACGGCCACCACGCACAGCGTGGGTGACGACGACTTCATGAACGGCAACCTGGCCTTCAGCCGCAACGGCGCAACCGGCGCGGTGGTCAACGAAGGCCGCCTGAACGCGGCCCTGGGCGGCTACATCGCACTGCTGGCCCCGGAAGTGCGCAACGCAGGCGTCATCGTGGCACAGGCGGGCACCGTGGCCCTGGCTGCGGGCGAGGTCATCACGCTCAACTTCAATGGCAGCAACGGCCTGGCGGGCATCACCACCACGCCTAGCGCCATTGCCAGCCTGATTGAAAACAAACAAGCCGTGCAAGCCCCGGATGGGCAGATCATTTTGTCGGCCGTGGCGCTGAACAAACTGCAAGCCGGTGTGATCCGCAACAGCGGCAGCCTGGACGCCAGCAGCATCAGCAGCAAAGGCGGCGTGATCACCCTGGAAGGTGACGAGATCACCCTGACTGGCACCAGCAGCATCAACGCCAGCGGCGCCACCGGTGGCGGCAACGTGCTGGTGGGCGGCGACTGGCAAGGCAGCGGCACGCTGCGCCAGGCCACCAAAGTGACCATGGAGGCCGGTGCCACCATCGACGCCAGCGCCACGCAACAAGGCGATGGCGGCAAGGTGGTGTTGTGGAGCGATGTGCACAGCGCGGACAGCGTGACGCGTGTGGCAGGCAGCATCAAGGCCGAGGGTGGGGCGCAAGGCGGTTATGGCGGCCAGATCGAAACATCGGGCCACTACCTGCAAGTGGCGCCAACGGTCTCGGTTGCGGCAGGGGCCGCGAATGCCGATGGAACCAAAGGTTTGTGGTTGCTGGATCCGACGGATGTCACCATCGTTGATGGGAATCAAAACGCAATGTTTGGAGACATGCTTTTGCCCGCTGGTGAATGGTCATCGAACGTTAACGGGACAGTTAAAAGTTATTCGCCAATGGGATCAATCAACGCGACCACCATTGACGTTGGGGTGATCACCAACGCCTTGAATGGCGCAACGCCCATTGTGAGCATCACAACCTACAACGGGTCCGGATCGGGCACTGGCAATATCGTGATAGGTACAGGCGTCACACTCAATATTCCTGCATCAAAGACATTGAATCTGATTGCAAATGGCGGACTCACTGGCTCGGGCAACATCATTGTGGGCGCTGCTTCAACCTTGTCGATCAACCAGTCTGGGGACAGCACCTATTCGGGCGCCATCACAGGCGCTGGTTCGGTTCAAAAGCAAGGCAGTGGCACATTGACTTTGAGCAGCGCCAGCAGCAGTTTCACAGGCGGACTTAATTTCACCCCCGGCAGCGGAAATCCCGGAGTGATCAAGGTGGGCAATGCCGGCACCACGACCACAGGCCCTTTGGGTGGGCCCACAAACGCAGTTTCAACTTGGTCCAATTCGCTGAGCACATTGGGTGCGCTGGATCTGAACGGCTATGCACTGTTGACACCTTTGACAGTGAATGTGCCGCTGACCAACACGGCCAGTGCGGTTGCCAATTTCTCCGGCGCAGTCGGTGGTGTTCCCATGCTCGGTGGATCCATCATTTCGGTGACGAATGCTGCGGGCAGCGACATCACTTTGAGCGGTGTGTTACGGGGGACCGGTGCTTCGCTCAAAAAATATGGCACGGGTACTTTGACGCTGAGTGGCGCCAGTACCTACACAGGGACCACCAATGTGACTGCCGGCACCCTCAATGTCACGGGCACGCTGGCCGATACCACCGCGTTGACGGTTGACAGTGGCGCCATTTACTCGGTGAGTTCAAGCGATACGATTGGCTCGATTGCCGGTCAAGGCTCCATCGTCCTTGGGACAGGGAAAACTTTGACTGCGGGTGCTGGCGCCGCTTCGGGGGGCAATGCCAACCCCAGTACCACTTTCACTGGGGTGATCAGTGGGGATGGCGCTTTTTCCAAGGTGGGTACGGGAGTTCTGACACTCACAGGTGCCAACACCTACACGATGGGCACAACGGTGTCGGCCGGTACCCTGGATGTCCCCGGTTCATTGGCCGATGCTGGTTCGGTCAGAGTGAACTCGGGCGCCACCTACACGGTGAGCGCCAATGACACCATCGATTCGATTGCCGGCAGTGGTTCTGTTGTCATCGGGTCTGGCGTCACCTTGACGATGAACCGATCTTCACAGATCCCGCAAACGTTCATGGGCGTGGTCAGTGGGGCCGGAGGGTTGACTGTCGCTGGCGGTTCGCACATTTTCTTTAGCACGCAAACCTACACAGGCACCACGACCATCAACAGTGGTGCGACCCTGTCTTTGGGCCAAGCTTCGATGCAAGGCCAAGATGGCGCATTGGCCAGTGCGAGCAATATTGTGGTCAACGGCACTTTGACATTTGACCTGGCGGCGTCTACCTCGGTCTCCAATGCAATTTCGGGTACGGGCTCCATTCACAACGATGGCCCTGGCACCACCACTCTGACAGGGGCTGTCACCAGTACCGGTACGAATGTGGTGGCCAGCAACGCCGGTGCGTTGTGCTTAGGGACTTGTGCTGCGCCATTTTCCATCGCGGCCCAAACCACGCAGGCTCAAATTCAAGCCATTACGCAACCGCAGATCACGGGGCTTCAGCAGTCTGATGTTCAAAACCTGTCGCCAACGCAGATGGGCTACTTCACTGCAACGCAATTGGGGTATTTTTCGCCCAGTCAGTTGCAGTGGTTGAGCTCGACCCAAGTGCAAGCGTTGACAGCAAGTTTGAGTACCGTCAGTGCTGATCGCATCACTGCGCTTGAACCGTCCTTGTCAGCGACACAAGTGGGTTCTATCGCTGCAACCTTGACGCCCACACAAGTGATGGCGTTGTCGCCAACCCAGATGGGTGGCTTGACAAGTCCGCAAGTGGCAACGGTCACATCGGCACTGAGCCAAACCCAAATGGACAGCTTGAGCTCGCAGCAAGTGGGTGCCATGGCATCCACACTGACGGGCACCCAAGTGGCTGCGCTGACCTCTGGTCAGTTGGGTGGCTTGACTTCCGCGCAAGTGGGCGCCGTTGCCGCGTCACTGACGTCCGCTCAGGTGCAGGGCTTGACTTCGACTCAGCTGAGCGGTTTGACTTCGGCTCAAGTCGGTACAGTTGCGCCGTCGCTGACTGCATCTCAAGTGGGTTCGATAGCCAACACATTGACGACATCTCAAGTGCAGGCCTTGACATCGGCTCAGGTCGCTGGCTTGTCCTCTGCACAAGTGGGAGCGATAGTGCCGTCATTGTCTGTCGCACAAGTGGCTGCTTTGACCACAACACAGATCGACGGTTTGAGCTCAACTCAATTGGCGTCCATGAGTGCAACCCAGCTGGCCGCATTCACCTCGGGGCAGTTAGGGTCAATCTCTTCGAGCCAACAAAGTTCGATTCAAACAGCGTTGGCCAGCTCTAGCAGCTCCAACAGCTCCAACAGCTCCAACAGCTCCAACAGCTCCAACAGCTCCAACAGCTCCAACAGCTCCAACAGCTCCAGCGCGCCGCTGAGCGACAGCCAGGTGACTGCTTTGAGCGCATCGCAGGTGTCAGCGCTGAGCAGCTCCCAATTGGCCGCGTTGACCACTCAGCAGCTGGGGACCTTGTCTTCGACGCAGTTGGTTGCACTGACACCGACACAATTGGTGGCATTGGCACCAGCGCAAATGA
>Ga0228701_1000678_pt1 | contig 26428 bp, 24 predicted proteins | sample McNCre117_Aug_MG_2_FD_178017 | JGI IMG/M metagenome (GOLD analysis project Ga0228701, IMG submission 178017) | Freshwater microbial communities from McNutts Creek, Athens, Georgia, United States - 11-17_Aug_MG | ecosystem: Environmental > Aquatic > Freshwater > Creek | place: USA: Georgia... | reverse complement strand
TTGTATTGTTGGCAATGAGGGTGCCGCTGTTGAGAGTGGTCGTACCGCTGTAGGTGTTCGCGTTAGAAAGCGTGAAGGTGCCGCCATTGCCATTAACCACCATAGAACCTGTGCCGCCAATGGTGCCACTGAGAGCGACGTTGAGAGCGTTGAGCGAAAGGGTCCCACTTGAGCTGAAAGTATGCAGCGTATAACCTGTTGCAGCGCCGGTACCAGAGCTGATCGAACCGCCCGTGCCTACTGATGCACCGATATACCGAACGATGACGATACCCGAACCGCCTGCTCCACCCGGCTGGCGTACTGCAGAGGTAGAAGAAGCCGTGCCGCCGCCGCCGCCGCCGCCTAAACCATTGGTACCAGCAGTACCTACCGTGGACGTGGTGCTATTGGTTGTGCCACCTGCGCCACCGCCGCCAAGACCGCCCGCAACGCCGCCAATAACGGTGGCGCTGTTGGTACTGTAAACACCGCCACCACCGCCACCGCCGTAGTAAGTGCTGGTGCCGGTGATGCTGGAAGTCGATCCGTTGCCCCCAACCGTTCCAACCGTACCAGCCCCCCCGTTCGAACCAGTACCGCCTGCGCCACCTGTGGCCGTTGCGTCAGTTCCAGCGCCACCTGAAGCGGTACCCGCAGCGGGGCTAGTTACACCACCTGCACCACCAGTAACGGTATATGTTGTTGCGCCAACCGTAAGCGATGAATTATTGCCACCACCACCATTACCCCCGCCCCAAACGCCTGCAGTGCCGCCCGTACCTACGGTGACAGCAAAGCTGGTATTGGACTTGACATCTGCCCCCGTGATGTTACGAATGCCGCCGCCGCCGCCGCCCGCTCCGCCATCGCCACCGCCTCCGCCGCCGCCGCCGACCAAGAGGTAGTCCACTGTGGTGTCCAAGCCAAAGGTCACGCTGCCGTTGAGCGTGATGTTGTTGGCAAAGTTAGTTACTCCACGGCCAAACATCAGCGTGGTGCCATCTGCTGCAGTTAATGCGCCTGAGCCTGCGGCTGTGTTGCTGTAAAGACCTAAGGTGCCTGCACTTACCGTAGTACCACCGCTGTATGTATTGGCGTTGGTCAAGGCCAATGAACCAGCCCCCAGTTTGGTCAATGTCGCGCCCGTACCCGAAATCAAACCCGCGTAGATAGAAGTGCCCGACTGCGTGATGCTCAAAGCCTGGTTTGTGCCTAAGCTGATTGCACCGGTTCCATTCAAACCGGTGCTGTTGACAGTGACGCCACCGCCTACGTTGATGGCTGCGGTATTACTGACAGTGCCACTCGTGGCTTGCAACACTAGGCTTAAATTTGTTCCACTGATACCGCCTGGGTAGGTCACGCTGTCGTAAGCGAGTGTGATGTTTCTTCCTGAATTGAGGGTTAGCGTTCTGGCAGTACCACCGCTGTAGGCAATCGTGCCGTCGCCCTGGCTGATGATGTCGTAGCCCGACGAGGATTGAACCGTGACGTTGTTGCTGGACAGCGCCGTTTGAATGGTGGATGCCGCGATATAGCTGTTGGTCGAACTATTGACACTTTGGCCGTTGCTCACATAGGTGGTTGTGCCAGACGCGGTGGTCGGGGTGAAGTCAGTGCCGCTGGCGTTGATGACCATGTGGAAAGGGTCTAGCAACCAACTGCCTGCGCTGCCGTCGGTTGCGGATGTGTCGACACTGATGCCATTGACTTGCAGTTGATGTCCCGAAGTCTCTACCCGACCGCCATTGCCACCATTGACACCACCTTTGGCATAGATGCTGCCTTGCACGGTGGTCGTGCTATCGACACGCATCACGTCAGTCCACATCACCACTTTGCCGCCATCGCCGTAGTCTGTGGCGCTGGCGTCAATGGCGCTGTCGGCGCTCATGGTCACGGTCGTGGCTTGGCGCAGCGTGCCGCTGCCTTGCCAGTCGCCGCCCACCAGCACGGTGCCGCCTGCGGTGGCGCCTTTGGCTTCTATCAAAGTGCCGCTATCGAGGGTGATGTCATCGCCCTCCACTTCCACGCGGCCAGCTTGGGCACGTGAGCTGTTGGCGCGCAACACGGTGTTGGTGCTCAGCAGCACGGCACCTTTAACAGGTGCTTGGGCTGGGTTGTCGGCTGGCGTGGGCAAGCCATCGGCTTGAATGTGGATGCGCCCCGCCCCGCCCGCACCCGAGGCGTCGAGCACGGCGGTGGTCAGGTCAACCCGGCGCGTGGCTTGCAAATGAATGCTGCCACCCAGGGCGTTGGCCACAATGTTTGTTGGGCTGGTCACAGTGCCGTTGGCAAACAAGCGGCCGCTGACGGCCATGGCTTGGGCCACCGCAATGTCAATGTTGCCGGCTTGGGCGGCCACGGCAGACACGTCCAGCAAACCCGCGGTGGTTTGGGTGAAGGTGTCGGCCTGAATGGTGACGCGGCCAATTTGTGCCGCTGCGTCGGCCAGATTGCCGCTGTCGGGGAAAGAGTTTGCCGCCGTGATGCTGCCGCTGTTGACCACTTCGGGCGCATTGAGCGACACGCTGCCTGCCGGGCCGGCGTTGGTGCCGTCGGTGGCATCGGCCTTGATGGACCCGCTGTTGAAGATGCTGCTGCTGGCTTCCAAAATAATGCGTCCGGCGCGGCGCACCAAACCACTGGCTTCGATGGTGCCGCTGTTGTTGATAACACCGGTTTGCAAACGGCTGGCGGCTTGGGCCGACAAGATGATGAGGCCGCCCGGGGCTTTGATGGCGTTTTTGTTTTCCACCAAAGTATTAATAGCTGCAGCGGTCACGCGCACATTGCTGAGCACGCCGCTGCCGTCAAATTTAAGCTCAAAGGTTTCACCTGCGGCCAGGGCGACGGTGCCGAGGTTGGCCACAATCACGCCGCTGTTGCGGACCTCGGGGGCGAGCAAGGCAATGTAGCCACTCAAGGCGGCGCGCAGTTCGCCTTCGTTGACAACCTTGCCCGTGGCGCCATTGCGGCTGAGCTTGACTTGCCCATCCATGAATTCTTTGTTGGCTGCGTTGTGGGTGGTGGCGACCAGTCCGCCCACGTCGACCGTGGCGGTTTTGCCAAAGTACACGCCTTCGGGGTTGACCAACACCACTTGGCCTGGGGCGGTGATGCGGCCCAAGATTTGGCTGGGCTGTGTGTCGTTCACCCGGTTGAGCGTGGCCGACTGGGCGTTGGGTTGCTGAAAATTAACGGTAGCGTCTTTGCCAACGTTGAAGCTGCTCCAGTCCACCACCGCGCGTTGGCTGGTTTGGTTGACGTTGAGGGTGCTGCCGCTTTGGCTAACGCTGGCTTGGCCCGCACTGACCTGGGCGCCGGTGGGGAGCTGGTTGGCTGCCACAGTAGGTGCTGGTGTAGTTTGCGCACTGACACAGCCCGACATCAGCATGTAAGCCAAAAGAACGCGCATCGACACGCTTAGACGCTGAGAAACGTCTAATTTAAATGGGCGTGTTTGTACTTGGCGCGACATAGCCATTCTGATTCGGATCGATCAGGTGGTTCTTGAAGTTAATTTGGAAATATTCTTTAAAACGGCACAGTTAGCTGTATCCAATAACGGTTGCGGTCGCGGGTGCCGTCCATGTCGTTGCCGCTGACGGGATTAGGGTTGGGGTTGGAGCCGTGTTTGCGGGCCCAAGTGGCTTTGAGGTTGATGCCGTCTTCGGTGGTGTAGCCCACGCTGGCGCCAAAGCCTTTGTAGGTATTGCGGTTGTTGGCAGGACCACCGGGATAGTTGGGGTCGTGCTGGAGCCAGACTTGGCCCCAGTCATAGAAGGCAGACATATTGATGCCTGACTCCAACTGGTGTCGCAGCTCAAATTGGAAGAGTTGCGCGTCCGAGCCCGAGCCCTCACCCGTGGGATAAGCGCGCACGCCGTTGACGCCGCCGAGCTGCATTTTTTCAGAGGAATCGAGGTTTTTGTCGCTCAACTGGGCGGTGTAGGACACAAACGCCGAGGTCTGGGTGCTCAAGGCTTTTTGCCAGGTGCTGTTGAGGCGAATCTTGTTAAAGATGCCTTCTGTCTTAACCGTATTGGCGTCAGTTTGCTGACTGAGTGAACCATCAAGGTTGATGCCGCCGTGACTGAGCGCCAAGGAATACGTGCCCGAACTGCCGCCTGGGTTGAGGTCTCGATAAAAGCCCGAGACTTGGGCAGATAACACTTTGGATTGATAGTCAGACATCACCAAGCCTTGGGCCGAGGTGTTTTGGAAGGTCTTCTTGTCGGCACTGAGGGTGACGGTGGCTGACGAATCGTCGGCGCGCAACAAGGGATAAATCCATTCCAAACCTTGGGTGATGGCTTTACCGAAAGCGCCGACCATGCCCTGCTCGCCCACGATGACGTCGTATTTCATGGCCGACATATTCACACCCATGCGCCAACCGTCCAGACCCACGGGGATGCTGTAGGCCATGCGCAGGTAGTCGCTGCCTTGGGTATGGACGGCCATGATGTTGAGCAGGTCGCCAATGTCGTTGGGGTTGAACCAGTTGAAGCTGAGCAGGGTTCGGATCGCGCCTGTCGCGCGCGAACCGGCGTTGTCCATGGTGAATTCGGATTGACGGGTACGGCCTTGGTAGAGCTTAAGTATCAAATCGGTCTCGCCCGCTTCGCGGCCTTCACGCAGTGCGCCTTGCACGCTCATGCCGGGCACATCGTTGGCAAGGGCCAAGGCACGGTCCACCGACTTGGTGTTGAGCGGCTCGCCCGGCTTTTGCTGCGCTTTGATGAGCGCCGTGACGTGCTGCTGGGTGTTGGGGAGTTCTTCGAGTTCTTGTTCGACCTCGACTTTTGACAACACGGATTCAATGACCTCGACTGTCAAAATGCCGTCCTCCAGGTCTTGCGGCGGCAAGATGGCACGGGCCAGGTAGTTGTTTTTGCGGTAGTAGCCTTCGACGGTGGTGCCGATGTCGAGCATTTGCTCGTAGCTCATGGGTTTGTGGAGGAAGGGCTCCACAATGCCCTTGAGCTCCATATCGCCGAGGATGGTGACGCCTTTGAATTGAATACTTTTGAGGGTCATTTCAATTTTGGCGGGGTCCGCATTTTCTTTGGCGGCTTCGGACTTGTCGGCGGCTTGACCAGGTGTGGCGCTGCTGGCAGTGGCTGCGGACAAAGCCGCTGCTGGCGCGGCTTGGGGGGCAGATGCAGGCAAGACGCTGCCAAGCGCTTGGGCCAATTGCGTCACCGGCAAGTGGGTGACGTTTTCGATGGTGCGCAGAATTTGGTGACGGGTTTTGGGCGCAACGGGGTCGTAGACCTCCAATGCCCCTAACAAAAGGCATACGAAAGCAATCGCAGAGATGATGTGCGACCGGCTTATCTTCACAAATTGACAATTAAAGCAGTCATAAGGACTGCACTAAATGCAAGATTTGTGCCTTGCCGCTTTTTTGACCTTTTGACGACGTGAATGCAGCCTTGCGCTGCGTCGTTTATTTCACAGGTCGGTTGGGAGGAATGCTTTCGACGACTTGAACAATGAGTTCTTTAGCATCCAAATTTTGCTGAGGGATGTAGACCTGTACCAACCACCCGGTTTGGCGGTAGGCCTCCGTGATGGCATGGATCAGCTGATTGACGTCGTGCTGATTCAGGGTTTTATCTGCATAAGGTGCGGCAACACGTTGGAGCTGTTCGTTGCTGAACAATTTGTTGCCTTGAAACTTGAAACGCTCCACGGCGAGTGATGTGGCATCGTTCAACACCATTTCAGGCGGCAAAGCGTCACGCTTTTGCAGATTGCGCTGCATTTGGTTTTGTTGAAAGCTTTGTTCTGCTTGGCGCATTAAGGCGCCGGCATCGTAGGTGGGCGCTTTAGGCACTTGTGCGCTCACATTGGCACTGCACAAAGCTAAAACAGCGGCGGAAATAACTGATGTAACGCGCATAGATAGCTCCAAAGATTTAATTAACGGACGCTTTTTTCTTGAACTCTTCGGGCAGGCTGCATTCTTTGAGCTCTGATTCGAGTTGGGCGTCGCCCATGATGTAGTCACCACGTTTGGCGGCGTTGGCGTTCATGCGTTGGGTGTAGAGCTCAGACAAGTGGGACACATTGCGGTTGATGGTTTTGACGGTGTCTTTGCTTTTGAGGCCAAACTTCTTGTCGATTTCGCGTTCGTTGGCTTCAGACAGCACCATATAGTGTTGCGCCAAATTTTCATAGTCCTTGGCACCTTGTTTTTGGCCTTTCCGTTCTAAAAGTGCCGCCACATTCAACTGCAACGCCGCGCAGCGATTGAACAAATAGGTCACGCGTGTGGTGTCGGGGTAGTTTTGGTTTTGGCGACGCAGTTGCTCAAAAGGGGTCAATTCAGCGGCCGAACTCACCACAGGCAGTGCCAGACAGGTCAGTAACAGCAAAGCAAGGCGTTTCATGGCGGTGGCAATGTTGGGGGTGTCAATTTATATCTGGCACAGATTATGCATTCAATGTCGGGAAACTGAACTTAGGAGGAACGAACCATGTCAACCCCATCACATTTGTCCGGCGCACAACTCACCAAATTTACATTTGATGAGTTGACGCAAGTCACGGCTGCCCTGGAAGAAGAAGGTCGCTGCGAAGAAGCGATCAATCTTTACCGCCAATGGCTTGAGTTCAACAAGACCGAGAGCAAGCATGTGGCTTGGTTCAACTTTGGCTGGCTGTTGCAAAAACAAAATCTGTTCAACGATGCCGCCAGAGCGTATGACCAATTGATCGACAACTATGCCGACTATGTAGCAGGCAACGTTGCAAACAACGTCGCCATGAGCTGAACAAGAAAACTCTGACGCAAATAAAAAAACACCCCACACTTTCGTATGAGGTGTTTTCAGTTTTGTTTTGGTGGGACCAGCGGGGGTCGAACCCACGACAAACGGATTAAAAGTCCGCTGCTCTACCAACTGAGCTATGGTCCCATCACGCCTGATACACGGTGTTCACTACGTACCCTGCGAAGACTTAGAGTATAGCGCTATTTTGGCGATTTTGCCAATGAGCGCGAAGAAATTTGTTCAATGATCCAGCCTGCTGCGCATTGACCAAAGGTGGCCGTCACGCTGACCACCGAACCATAGCCATGACAGTTCAAAGAGCCGTCGCCTTCGATGACACAACTGGGATCAGGCGGCGCCACTGATTCGCGGCTGAACACGCACGCGACGCCAATTTTTTTGCCGTCGCGGGCTGCGCCGTGTTCGCGACGCAAGCGATAGCGCAGTTGCGCCAACAGCGGATCGTGGGTCGTCAACGACAGATCATCAATATCGACTTTGTGCGCCTGACGCTTACCGCCCGCCGCGCCAACACTGATGAACACACGACGTTGCTGCAAGGCCCAAGCCGCCATGGCTGTTTTGGCTTTGACTTGGTCGCAGGCATCAATCACAGCATCAACCGAACTCGGCAAAATCGCCGGCCAGTTGGCAGGCTCGACAAAGTCTTCTATACAGTGCACCACACACGCTGGGTTGATGTGGGCAATGCGCTCACGCATGGCTTGCACTTTGGCCATGCCAACGGTTGTGTCGAGTGCGTGGATTTGGCGGTTGATGTTGGACTCGGCCACATGGTCCAAGTCAATCAAGGTCAGCTGCCCAACGCCACAGCGCGCCAAGGCTTCGGCAGCCCACGACCCCACGCCACCAATACCGACCACCGCGACATGCGCATCACGAATGCGGCTTGCGCCTTCAACACCATACAAGCGGTCTAGGCCGCCAAAGCGACGCTGCAAGTCAGCGGAGTCAGACAAATCAAATATCCAGCAATGCGGCTTGTCGGCGCAAGGCGATCACACAGCCTACGATGATGGCCGTAATAGCCACAAACGCATTCAGGCTCAGGGTAGAAATGCCGCTCAGGCCTTGGCCAAATGTGCAGCCCATGGCGGTGACGCCGCCAACGCCCATCATCACGCCGCCAATCAGGTGATTGGCCAAATCATCGGTGCTGGCAAAGCCTTCCCAGCGAAAGGTTTGGCTCATCAAGGCAGACAAAGCCGAGCCGCAAATGACGCCGACCACAGAGACCACACCCACGGTCAAGACCTTGGATTTATCGCTGAAGAACATCAGCCAATCCAGGCTGTGGGCCACGGGGGCCACAAAGGTCAGGGCTTCGATGCGGCCAGAGGCAGTGCCCAAGAAAACGGGTTCGAGTGTTTCTGGGTGTTCGGCCACAAAGCCCAGGTGCCCGCTTACCCACCACAACACCACAATGATGGCGCCCACGCACAGGCCTGTCAGCACGTTCTCAATCGTGCGGAAATCGGCATGGCGTAAAACCGCCAAGACCAAGATCGCGCCAATGGCATAACCCAGACCAAGGGTCACGTCTGCAGGACTGCTGCCCCCCAAGACCGACGCGAACAAGGTGCCCAGATGCGCACCTGCGGGCATGTCCAGCGCCAGGGCGTCAACGGTGTTGACACGCACCACGGCAGTGATGCCCTTCAAGGTGGCAAAGGCACTGATGCCCATGACCACAAACACCACCAGCGATTTGAGATTGCCACCACCAATGCGCACCAAGGTTTTGTTGCCGCAGCCCGAAGCCATGACCATGCCGTAGCCAAACAGCAGACCACCGACGATGGCAGACAGCCACAAAAAGCGCGATCCGGCGTACAGGGTTTTGGAGGCATCGATTTGCCCGCTGTGCGACAAGGCAGCAAACCCGATCATGGCCACACCGACCGCCAACATCCATTGACGGGCACGTGTCCAGTCTTCCATGTTGACCACATCGGACACCGCACCCATGGTGCAAAAGTGCGTGCGTTGGCTGATCGCGCCCAACACCAAAGAGAGCAAGAAAAAAATCCCAAGCACTTGTTGGGTGAGCGTGGTCAGTTCATTCATTTGAATTTATTTCAGTTTGGCCAATCGTTCACGGGCTGCTGATGCAGCTTCTGACTGCGGGTAGGCTTTGGCAACCTCGTCCAGGGTTTTGCGGGCGCCCTTGAGGTCTTTGAGTTCTAACTGGCAGTTGGCCACAGACAGCATGGCATCGGGTGCACGAGCATGCGTGGGTGCTTTGGCCAACAAGAGGTTGAAGTTGCGAATGGCTTCTTTGTAGTCACGGTTGGCGTATTGCGCATTGCCCGCCCAGAACAAGGACGGCACCACATAGCCGCTGTTGGGATAGCGCTTGATGAAATCCGAAAACGTCACGCTCGCGGCTGCAAAGTCGCCTTTGCGGAACACGGCCAAGGCGTCTTCATACGCTTTGGTTTCCGCTGGGTCGGCCACAAACTCCACGCCATCAACCGCGACTTTTTTGGGCTCGAACTTGCGCAAGCGCTCATCGACGCCTTGAGACATATCTTTTTGGCGGCGCAGCTCTTGCATCAGCTCTTCTTTTTCGCCGCGCAAGCGTGCGGTTTCGGCACGCAAAGCTTCGAATTGGTTTTGCTGCTCAATCAGGCTGCGTTGAAACTGTTGAATTTCCTCGCTTTGGCGGTCCATGCGTTGGCGCAGGTCCAAGATGGCACGGCGCGCCTCGTCGTCTTCAAACAAAGCGGCTTGTGCGCCAGAGGCAAACAAAATCCCCAAAGCAAGGGCAATGGCATGGAGTGCGCGGGTTTTCATCGGTAGGTCATCTCCGCACGGCGGTTCTTGGCAAAGGCGGATTCGTCAGCGCCTTGGGCGGCAGGTTTTTCTTTGCCATAGCTCACAGCTTCCATTTGGCTGTCGGGCACGCCCAAGACGGTCAATGCACGGCGCACGGCTTCAGAGCGCTTTTGACCCAAGCCCAAGTTGTATTCACGGCCACCGCGTTCGTCGGTGTGGCCTTCGATGTTGACGCGACGGGTTTTGTCAGCACGCAAGAAGCGGGCATGGGCATCCAACACGCTTTGGAACTCGGGCTTGACGCTGTAGCTGTCGTAGTCGAAATAGATCACCGATGCCACGCCTGCAGGGCCTGGCTTGATGCCGTTCATGCCATTCAAGCCACGGGCATCCAAGCTGTTAACGCCAGACGCACCACCAGCACTGCCAGAGCGGTCGTCCACAGGCACATCATCAAGCTTCACGCCAGAGGCGCAACCGGACAAAAGGGCAATCAGCGAAAGGAGTAAGAGGAGTTTTTTCATGGCGTGGTGTATTTCAAAAAGTCAAAAAATTAAGGGAGCAATTTGGAGAACGGGCCCCAATGGGGTTCACGAATGTCACCGCCCTGCCCTGACAAGCGCGCTTTGATGCGCCCATCCAAGGTGGTGGTCATCAAGGCTTCGCGGCCGTCTTGTTGTGTGGCGTACACGATCAAGCGGCTGTTGGGGGCAAAGCTGGGGCGCTCGTCGGCTGTGGTTTCGGTGATGGCGGTGGCGTTGCCGCTGGACAAGTCCATCACATGCAGTTTGAACGCGCCACCGATGCGCGAGACATAAGCCAACCAACGGCCATCGGGGCTCAAAGCGGGCGAAATGTTGTAGCTGCCGTTGAAGGTGACGCGGTTGGCGGGGCCACCCATCGCTGGCATGCGGTAAATCTGGGGCGCGCCGCCACGGTCACTGACGAAGTAGATGGCGGTGCCATCGGGTGAGAACACGGGCTCTGTGTCGATGCCGGCCGACTGCGTCAATCGGCGGGGTTCGCCGCCTTGGGCATCAATGACAAACAGCTGTGAACCACCATCGCGGCTCAAGGTCACGGCCAGGCTGCGGCCATCAGGGGCCCATGAAGGGGCACTGTTGGAGCCACGAAAGTTGGCCACCAAGCGGCGTTTGCCCGTCGACACGTCGTGCACGTACACCACAGGCTTGCGTGATTCGAAGGACACATAAGCCAGTTGCCCGCCCTGGGGTGACCAGCTGGGCGAAATGATGGGTTCAGGGCTGGACAGTGCCGACTGCGAGTTCTCGCCATCCGAATCGGCCACCCACAGGTTGTAACGGCCACCGGCTTTGGTGACATAGGCGATGCGGGTTGAGAACACGCCACGGTCGCCCGTGAGTTTTTCATACACAAAGTCCGAAATGCGGTGCGAGGCCAAGCGCAAATCGCTGGCCACCACGGTGTAGCTCATGGCACCCAAATCTTGGTTGCGCACCACGTCCCACAAGCGGATGCGCACATCAAAGCGGCCATCGTTCATGCGGCTGATGCTGCCGGTGAGCAAAGCATCAGCGCCTTTTTGGCGCAGGGCGCTGATGTCGGGGCGTTCTGTTTCGTCCGAGGTTTTGCCAGCGGCCAAGCCACGGAACTGGCCGCTGCGCTCTAGGTCTGACTGCACGATGCTGGCAATTTTTTGCGGCGACGACTCTTCACCACGCAAGGGAGCAAAGGCGATCGGCACTTGGGTCAAGCCCACGCCAGACACTTCGACGCGAAACTGCGCCCAAGCTGGCAAGGCCACCACACAAGCAGTCAACAGCCCAAGGGCCCAGCGGAAACAAGAACGTGTCATGGTGAATGGAGAGAGCCGAATGAAGTGAGGGATTTTAGTGCGTGGATGAGTGGCGATAATGACCACTCTGCCTGACTTTTACACATCCACCTATGACCCCTGCCACCCCATCTGCTGAGTCCGACGCTTTATGGCAACGGCTACGCCGTGTGGCGCCTTGGTTTTCAGGCCATCCGGGGGTGTTGGCGCTGGGAATTGTTGGCATTTTGATTGGTTCCATCACCGAGCCTGCCATCCCGGCCTTGATGAAACCCTTGCTGGACAACGGTTTCCATCAAGGCGCGCTGGACTTGTGGAAAGTGCCTGTGGTGCTGTTGCTGTTGTTTGGCGTGCGTGGCATTGCAGGTTTTGTCGCAGCGTATTGTTTGGCACGGGTCACCAACGCTGCCATGGAGCGCATTCGCCAACGGCTGTTTGAAAAACTGTTGCATGCGGATCCTTCGTTGTTTCAAAGCCAGCATGCCAGTGGCCTGACCAACAGCATGGTCTACGAGGTCAACAATGGGGCCTCTTTGCTGGTGTCTACCGTGCTCGCCTTGGCCAAAGACGCCATCACGCTGCTGGCCTTGCTGGGATATTTATTGTTTTTGAACTGGAAGCTGACACTGATTGTGTTTGCCATCTTTCCGCCAATTGCCTGGGTGGTCAAACACCTCTCGCGTCGCTTGGACCGCGTCACCCGTGCCAGCCAAGACGCCACCGATGAGCTGGCGTACGTGGTGGAAGAAAACGTGCTCGCCTACCGTATGGTGCGCTTGCACAACGCACAGGCGGAGCAAACCCAAAAGTTCGCATCGTTCAACCACAAGCTGCGTCAGCTGGCCTTGAAATCGGTCATTGCCAACTCCACCATGACACCGCTGATTCAGATGCTGGCCGCACTGGCCTTGTCTGGCGTGATCACGGTGGCACTGTGGCAAAGCACGCCCAGCGGCGGCAGCCAAGCCGTGACGGTCGGCAGCTTTGCCTCGTTCATCACCGGCATGTTGATGCTGATCTCGCCCATCAAACATCTCTCGGAGGTGGTGGGTACCTTGACGCGTGGCGTGACGTCGCTCGAACGTGGGCTTGACCTGCTGACACGCGTTGCCGATGAATCGCAAGGCACTTATGCACGCGACGAGGTCCGTGGCGAGGTGCGTTTTTCACATGTGCGTTTGCAATACCCATCGGCCACCCAAGCGGCCTTGCATGATGTGAGTTTGACCATCCAGCCGGGGCAAACCGTGGCCTTGGTGGGCGCTTCTGGCTCAGGCAAAACGACTTTGGCCAATTTGTTGCCTCGTTTTTTAGAACCCACCGCAGGCACCATCACCTTGGATGGCGTGCCCTTGCCCGAATGGTCACTGGCCTGTCTGCGCAGCCACGTGGCCTATGTGAGCCAAGACGTGGTGATGTTCAACGATTCGATTGCGTACAACATTGCCCTGGGCCAAGCCGTGGACACCGCACGCGTTTGGAAGGCGCTGGAAGCGGCTCACTTGGCCGACTTTGTTCGCGGCTTGCCCGCGCAAGAAAACACCCAGGTGGGGCACAACGCCACCCAGCTGTCAGGCGGTCAACGCCAGCGTTTGGCGATTGCGCGCGCGCTGTACAAAGACGCGCCGATTTTGATCCTGGACGAAGCCACCTCCGCCCTCGACACCGCTTCAGAGCAAGCGGTCAAAAATGCCTTGAAGGTCTTGATGCAAGGCCGCACGTCCTTGGTGATTGCGCACCGTCTATCCACGATTGAGCATGCCGATGTGATTGTGGTGATGCAAGCCGGGCAGATTGTCGAAACGGGCTCGCATGCTGAGTTGATACAAAAAAATGGGGCTTATACAGGGCTTTACCAGATGGCCAATCAAACAGAAAACAACCATTTTTCGGACATGGAACACCTATGAGCCAAGCATCTATCAGCGGGTTTACCTTCATTCGCAATGGCGTTGAACTGGGGTTCCCATTTGAAGCTTCTATTCGCTCCCTGCTGCCTTTGGTGGACGAATTTGTTGTTGTGGTCGGTCAAAGCAACGACGATACATTGGCTCGCATTCACGCCATTGATTCGCCCAAGATTCGCGTGATTGAAACCATCTGGAATGAGCGCATGGCGGACCGAGGATTTGTTTACGCGCAACAAAAAATGATGGCCCAATTCGCCTGTATCGGAGATTGGGCGTTTTACTTAGAAGGCGATGAAGTGGTGCACGAAGCTGAGTTGGTCAATATCCGAGCGAGCATTGACAAATACCACCACAACCCTGACGTAGAAGCATTGGTGTTTGATTACTTCCACTTTTATGGCACCCCGGATTTTGTGGCAAACAGCCCCGCTTGGTACCGTCGTGAATGCCGTCTGATTCGCAACACGATTCGCTCTTATGCGCCTGATGGTCAATATTGGCTGATCACGGCCGATCACAAAAAAGGACGTAATCCACAAGCAGCCTTGGCCAATGCCCACATCTACCACTACGGATGGGTGCGTAGCAACGAGGCTATGCAAAAGAAGATGGATCAGGTCAGCAAGTTTTGGTCACATGCAGCACCCGAAATTCGCTACAGCCATTTCGATGCACAGGTGCTGCAGCCTTTCACGGGCACACACCCCGAACTCATTCAACCTTGGCTTGAAAGCTCAGCAGAAAAAAGCTTCACCATTGATCCGAACTACAAACTCAGCAAGCGTGAAAAACGCCACCGCTGGTTGATGAAGTTAGAAAAAGCTTTCGGCTTGGACTTCAGTCGCAAGCATTTCAAGTTGGTCGCTTAACGGAAATGTGGGTGAGGTTGCCACACCCGTCACAACAACACAATGTCGTATTGCTCTTGCGCCATCGCAGCTTCGCTGCGCAGCGAGATGGGCTTGCCAATGAAGTCGCTCAGGCCCGCCAAATGCTGGCTTTCTTCGTCCAGCAATACATTGATGACGGCAGGTGAGGCGATGACACGAAACTCGCGCGGGTTGAACTGACGCGCCTCACGCAAGATCTCGCGCAAGATGTCATAGCTCACGGTGCGCGCGGTTTTGACACTGCCCTTGCCTTCGCACACCGGACACGGTTCGCACAGCATGTGGGCCAAGGATTCGCGGGTGCGCTTGCGCGTCATCTCCACCAAACCCAGGGCAGAAAAACCACTCACCATGGTTTTCACACGGTCACGCGCCAGTTGCTTGCGAAACTCGGCCAACACCGCCTCGCGGTGGTCTTCGCGCATCATGTCAATGAAGTCGGCGACGATGATGCCGCCCAAATTGCGCAAACGCAGCTGGCGTGCAATGGCGCCGGCCGCTTCCAAGTTGGTTTTGAAAATGGTTTCGTCAAAATTGCGTGCGCCCACATAGCCGCCGGTGTTCACATCCACCGTGGTCAAGGCTTCGGTTTGGTCGACGATCAAGTAACCGCCCGATTTCAAATCGACCCGCCGGCCCAGGGCCCGAGCCAGTTCATCGTCGATGTTGTACAAATCAAAGATCGGTCGCTCACCCTTGTAGAGCTGCAACTTTTCGGTGGCGGCGGGCATGAATTCGCGACCAAAGTCACGCAGTTTTTGAAACTGCTCGGCCGAGTCAATCCGAATGGTTTGGGTGGTTTCGCCCACCAAGTCGCGCAACACGCGCTGCAACAGGCTCAGGTCTTGATGGAGCAAAGACATCGGGGGCAAACGCAGCGAGGCTTCTTTGATGCGGGCCCAGGTTTTGCGCAAGTAGGTAATGTCTTCGCGCAACTCTGCATCGCTGGCGTCTTCGCCATTGGTGCGCAGAATAAAACCACCGGTTTGGCCATTGGGGGCGCCGTCTTCTGCCAGTTGTTGCAAGCGGCGACGCAAGGCTTCGCGCTGTTCAAGCGGAATTTTTTGTGACACACCAATGTGCTGGTCTTGCGGCAAAAACACCAACAAACGCCCCGCAATGCTGATTTGCGATGACAAGCGCGCACCCTTGGTGCCAATGGGGTCCTTGATGACTTGCACCATCAAGGATTGGCCTTCAAAGACCTGTTTTTCAATGGGTACCACGGCCGCGGGGGTGCCGCCATCGGTCTCGGCATGGCGTGCGGCCACGCTGCTCATTAAGTCGGCCACATGCAAAAACGCGGCGCGTTCCAAGCCAATGTCAATGAAGGCCGATTGCATGCCAGGCAACACACGTGCCACACGGCCCAAATACACATTACCCACCAAGCCACGTTCAAGGGTGCGCTCCACATGCAGCTCTTGCACGGCGCCGGTTTCGACCACCGCCACGCGGGTTTCTTGAGGCGACCAATTGATCAAAATGTCTTGTTGCATGGCAAATGTGAAGGGTTAGACCTTGAAGCCGAACTGACGCAACAGCTGCGCCGTTTCAAACATGGGCAAACCCATGATGCCAGAGTAACTGCCGCTGATGTGCTCAATGTAGGCAGCCGCCCTACCCTGCACCGCGTAAGCCCCGGCCTTGCCCATGGGTTCACCGCTGGCCACATAGTGTTGGATTTGCGGGCGCGTCAAAGTCGCAAAGCGCACCTGCGACATGCTCAAGGTGTGCCGCTGCTTGCGCGCGGTGCCGATCGCCACCGCGGTCAACACCCGATGGGTGTGGCCGCTCAAGCGCGCCAGCATGTCATGTGCATGAGCAGCGTCATCAGGTTTGCCCAAAATGGTTTTGCCCAAGGCCACCGTGGTGTCTGAGCACAGCACGGGTGCTGCGGGCAAGCCGCGTTGTTTCATACGGGCCAGCGCAGCTTGGAGTTTGAGCCCGGTCACGCGTTGCACATAGGCTTTGGGGGCTTCGCCCGCCAGCACAACTTCCAAAGCTTCTGCGTCCTCGCTGGCGTCGGGCAACAACAGCTCATAGGCGATGCCCAATTGCTCCAACAACTGGCGGCGGCGCGGGCTTTGAGACGCCAAATACACAAAGGAGGGAGAGGTCATGCGAGCGACGGTGCTTTATTCGCGGTGGTAAGGATGGTTGGCATTGATAGACCAAGCGCGGTAGAGCTGCTCCACCAAAAGCACACGCACCATGGCATGTGGCAAGGTCAAATCCGACAAACGAATGCGCTCATGGGCAGCTTGCTTAAATGCTGGATCGAGCCCGTCAGGCCCACCAATCACCAAGGCCACGTCATCGGCTTCGAGCTGCCAGTGTTTGAGCTTGCCCGCCAGGGCCACGGTGGTGAGCTGGGTGCCGCGTTCATCCAGCGCCACGATACGGCAGCCTCTGGGAATAGCCGCCTCAATGCGTTCGCGCTCGGCAGCATACAGGGTGTCTAAGGTTTTGGAGCCACGCGGCTCCGTTTTGACCGCCTTGAGCTCAACGCGCAGCTCGGGTGGAAAGCGTTTGGCGTAATCGTCCCAGGCCGTTTGCGCCCAGTCGGGCACACGTTGGCCGACCGCGACCACCCACAGCTTCATGCTTTGCGGGCAGTGGTCTTTTTAGCAGCGGGACGTTTGCCCGCTGGTTTGCCCGCCGTGGTCGAGGCTGTGCGTGCCGCCGACTTAGCCGAAGACTTGGCGCCCTTGGGCGAGACTTTGACAATCGGCAGCTTGGCCGAGGTTTTAGCGGCTGGCTTTTTGGCTGCACCTGTTTTGGCTGGGGCTGCTTTAGCGGTGCTGGTTTTTGCCGCAGGTTTTTTCTCGGCTGTTTTCTTCGCCGCAGGCTTTTTGCCGGCCGACTTCTTGGCCGAAGCTTCTTCCTGGGGTGCCGAGGCTTTGACAGGCTTGGGCGCACCAAACTTCAGGCGCACAGGCTTTTCGCCCCAAATTTCTTCCAAGTTGTAGTACTGGCGGATGTTGGGTTGCATGATGTGTGCAACCACAGCGCCGCAATCCACAATGATCCACTCGCCGTTGTCTTCACCTTCGATGCGCGGCTTGGGAAAACCCGCTTCACGCACCTTGTCGCGCACGCTGGCGGCCAAGGCTTTGGTCTGGCGGTTGGAGGTGCCGGAGGCGACGATCACGCGCTCAAACAGCGAAGACAGGTGCTCGGTGTCAAACACCACCAGGTCTTGCGCTTTCACATCTTCCAGTGCGTCCACCACGGAGCGTTGGAGTTTTTGAACATCTTTTTTAGCGGTGGTTTCGGTCATCGGTCTTGGGTGTAAAGGCGGTGTTGATCAATGTAGTGCTGCACGGAACTTGGCAGCCACTGGGGCGTTTGCAGGGCTTGGGCGAGGTGCGATCGAATTTCGGTTGCACTGATGGCCAAGCGGGGCATGTCCAAGTGTTGGACATTTGGCGATACCGCATTGTGCCACTGTGTCTGCTGGGCTTCTTGGGCATGCCCTCCCTCAAGGGGGCGATCGGCCACCACCACGGTAGCGATTTTCAAAATATCTTGCCAGCGGTGCCAGGTTTTAAACGCCTCAGCCTGGTCTGCCCCAATGAACAAAAACAAGGCGGCCGTGGGTAATTCGTGCTGCAAGGCCGTCAAGGTGTCGACGGTGTAGGTGGGGCCCTCGCGTTCAAGCTCCCTCGGATCGACGAAGACCTGGGGCATGTCGGCAAACGCCAGACCGGCCATGGCGAGTCGATGGGAGCTCTGTGTGAGTGGACGTGCTTTGTGCCAGGCGTGACCGGTGGGCATCACATGCAGGCGGTCCAAATTGAACTGTGCCAATGCCGCCTGCGCCAACTTCACATGCGCCAAGTGCGGCGGATCAAACGCGCCGCCGAACACGCCCACACGCATGGGCTGTGACGCGGTGCTTTGGTTGTCGCTGCGACGGACCGAACTCATACCTGGGCTGCTAACCAATCACGGGGAACCAAAAACTCGTGCAGCAAAGCATGTTCCGGTGTGCCGGGCTCTGGCTGGTGTTGGTACGACCAACTGACCAAAGGCGGCATGGACAGCAAAATGGACTCGGTCCGCCCCCCAGACTGCAGGCCAAAGTGGGTGCCACGGTCCCAGACCAAGTTGAATTCGACATAGCGTCCACGACGGTACAGCTGGTGCGCCCGCTCGCGCTCGCCATAGGCCATGTGTTGGCGCCGCTCGACGATGGGCAGATAGGACTCTAGGAAGGCATCGCCCACACTGCGCAGCATGTCAAAGCTGCGCTCAAAACCCAGCTCTGAAAAATCATCAAAAAAGATGCCGCCCACACCGCGTTGCTCGTTGCGGTGCTTGTTGCAGAAATAGTCGTCGCACCAGGTTTTGAAACGTGGGTACAAAGCGTCACCAAACGGCGCCAGCGCTTGGCGGCAGGTGTGGTGGAAATGCACCGCGTCTTCGGTGAAGCCGTAATACGGCGTCAAGTCCATGCCACCGCCAAACCAGGCCACGGTTGGGCCGTTGGCAGGGGTAGCCGCAATCATGCGCACATTCATGTGCACGGTGGGTACATAGGGATTGCGCGGGTGAAACACCAAGGACACGCCCATGGCTTCAAACGGTGCGCCCGCCAGTTCCGGGCGGTGCTGGGTGGCCGAAGGCGGCAGCGCAGGCCCACGCACATGCGAAAAGCCACAGCCTGCACGCTCAAACACAGCACCGTTTTCCAGGATTTGGGTGATGCCGTTGCCTTGCAAAGGCTCGCCTGGTCCTTTTTGCCATGGGTCCACCAAAAATTGGGCTTGGCCGTCTTTGGCTTCAATGGCGCGGGTGATGCGGCTTTGCAAGCCGATCAAGTAATCGCGCGCTGCCGTGACGACACGGCTGTGGGTGGAATCAGAGCTTGTCATGCGAATTAAGGCTTGGGTGGGGTCCAGGGTTGAATCGGTGCGGCTTGCTGCGGATGAAAACCCCGCACGCCTTGGTACACCTGGGCGATGTGGGCGTAATCGGCGCCAACATCGCCGCTCAAGTGCATGAAGTCGGTGATTTTGGCCACTTTGGTGCCGTAGTCAATGTGCAGCATGCACAAAGGCACGTCAGCACCCAGCGCCAATTGGTAAAAACCGCTGCGCCAGCCGTTGGTCAGCTTGCGCGTGCCTTCTGGGGACAAAGCCACCCACAAAAACCGATCGTCTTGTTTGTGCTGTTTGAGTGTTTCGATCATGTCACCGACCACCCCTTTGGGGGAAGAACGGTCAATCGGCACGGCACCGATCCAGCGAATCCAAGCGCCAAACAAGGGAATGCGAAACAAGCTGTCTTTGGCAAAAAACTGCACGGGCAAGCCCACCGCCCATTTGACGGGCATCATGGTCACAAAGTCCCAGTTGCTGGTATGGGGGTAACCAATCAGCACGCCTTGTTTGGCAGGCAAGCCGTCAAACTCAACCCGCCAGCCCATGAGCTTGACCAACAGTGCCGCCCAGCGGTTGGGTTTGAACTGCACCACCATGGGATCAACGTGCAATAGCGCGGTAACCGATGTCGGTGCGGTATTGCACACCGTCAAAATGAATGCCTTTGGCCGTGTCGTAGGCCCGTTGCTGCGCCAGCTTGATGGTGCCACCCAGAGCCGTCACGCACAACACGCGACCACCCGTGGTGCTGACCACACCGTCCACCATCTGCGTGCCGGCATGGAACACCACCGCGTCGTCGCTGTCGTGCGGCAAGCCGCCAATGATGTCACCTTTGCGCGGGTTCATGGGGTAGCCGTGAGCGGCCATCACCACGCCGACGGCGGTGCGACGGTCCCAGTCGAGTTCAAAGTCGTCAAAACGGGTTTCAGGCTGAGTGGCCGTCGCAGCCAGCAGCACATCGACCAAATCGGTCTTCAAGCGCATCATGATGGGTTGGGTTTCGGGGTCGCCCATGCGGCAATTGAACTCCAGGGTTTTGACCTGGCCTTGTGGGTCGATCATCAAACCTGCGTACAAGAAACCGGTGAAGGGAATGCCGTCTTTTTCCATGCCCTTGATGGTGGGCAAGATGATTTCGCGCATGGCACGCGCATGCACCTCGGGCGTGACCACAGGTGCTGGCGAATACGCGCCCATGCCGCCGGTGTTGGGGCCAAGATCTGCATCGAGCAAGCGTTTGTGGTCTTGGCTGGTGGCCAAGGGCAACACGGTTTTGCCATCGCACATGACGATGAAGCTGGCTTCTTCACCTTGCAAAAACTCTTCAATCACCACCCGCGCGCCACCTTCGTTGTGGCTCACGCCCAGCTTGTTGTCGAGCAACATGAAGTCAATCGCTTCATGGGCTTCGGCGGCCGTCATGGCCACCACCACGCCCTTGCCTGCGGCCAAGCCGTCGGCTTTGACCACAATCGGCGCGCCTTTGGCGTTGACGTAATCGTGCGCCGCTTGGGCGTCGGTGAAGGTTTCGTAGTCAGCGGTGGGAATGTTGTGGCGCTTCATGAACGCTTTGCTGAAGGCTTTGGAGCTTTCCAGCTGCGCTGCCGCTTGGGTGGGGCCAAAAATGCGCAGGCCATGGGCGCGGAACTCGTCCACCACACCTGCGGCCAAGGGGGTTTCGGGGCCCACAACGGTCAACTCCACGCCTTCGGCTTGCGCAAACTCGCGCAAGGCTGTGACGTCGGTGATAGGCACATTCTGCAAACGCTTGTCGCGCGCAGTGCCCCCATTGCCAGGGGCCACAAACACTTTTTGAATTTTGTTGGATTGGGCTAATTTCCACGCCAGCGCGTGTTCGCGGCCACCGCCGCCAATGACTAAAACGTTCATAAAGCAGCGTTGTGGTAAACCTCTTGCACATCGTCCAGGTCTTCCAAGACGTCGAGAATTTTTTGCATTTTCACGGCGTCATCGCCTTCAAGCTCAATCGTGTTGTCAGCCCGGTAGGTGACTTCGGCCACTTCGGGCTTCAAGCCTGCGGCCTCCAAGGCGTTTTTGACTGCCTCAAAACTTGCCGGGGGTGTCAACACCTCGATGGCGCCGTCGTCATCGGTGATGACGTCGTCAGCGCCCGCTTCGAGTGCGATTTCCATGATGTGGTCTTCATTGCTGCCTGGGGCAAAAATGAGTTGGCCGCAATGTTTGAACTGAAACGCCACCGAGCCTTCGGTGCCCAGGTTGCCGCCGTGCTTGCTGAACGCATGGCGCACTTCGGCCACAGTGCGCACTTTGTTGTCGGTCATGGTGTCCACAATGATGGCCGCGCCACCAATGCCATAGCCTTCGTAACGGATTTCTTCGTAGCTCACGCCTTCGAGGTTGCCTGTGGCTTTGTCGATGTTGCGCTTGATGTTGTCCGCCGGCATATTGGCAGCTTTGGCTTTTTCAATCGCCAAGCGCAGACGGGGGTTGGTGTCTAACTCACCGCCACCCAGACGGGCAGCCACCATGATTTCGCGAATCAAGCGCGTCCAGATGCGCCCGCGTTTTTCGTCTTGACGACCTTTTCGGTGTTGAATGTTTGCCCATTTGCTGTGGCCGGCCATCAGAATTCCTCGTGAGTTGATTTAACCTTCAGCCATTATTTTACTTTTCAAGTGATGGAGAACTTTCGATGGCCGAACCCATGCTGATCGCACTGCACAAGACAACCGAATGCCACATGCTGCCAGCCCTGGCGAATCGCCACGGTTTGATCACCGGCGCCACCGGCACAGGCAAAACCGTCACCCTGCAAACCTTGGCCGAAGGTTTTTCCAAAATCGGGGTGCCGGTCTTCATGGCCGATGTCAAAGGCGACCTGGCAGGCATCAGCCAAGCAGGTCAAATACCGCCCAAATTGGCCGCCTCGTTGCAAGAGCGTGGCGTGCCCATGCCCGCTCCCATCGCCTGCCCCACCACCTTGTGGGACGTGTTTGGCAAGTCTGGCCACCCTGTGCGTGCCACCATCACCGACATGGGGCCGCTCTTACTGGGCCGCATGCTCAACCTCAACGACACCCAGGCCGGGGTGCTCAACATGGTCTTCAAAATTGCCGACGACCAGGGCTTGCTGCTGCTCGACCTCAAAGACCTGCGGGCCATGCTGCAACACGTGGGCGAGCACGCACGTGACTTCACCACCGAATACGGCAACGTCAGCGCCGCCAGCATTGGCGCCATTCAACGTGCCTTGCTGGAGATTGAGTCGCAAGGCGGCGACGCCTTTTTTGGCGAGCCCATGCTCAATATCCAAGATTTCATGCAAACCGATGCCAAAGGCATGGGCGTGATCAACCTCTTGGCCGCCGACAAACTCATGAACGCCCCGCGCCTGTACGGCACGTTTTTGCTGTGGATGTTGTCAGAGCTGTTTGAGCAACTGCCTGAGGTGGGTGATGTGGAAAAACCCAAGATGGTCTTTTTCTTTGATGAAGCGCATTTGCTGTTCAACGAAGCACCCAAGGTGCTGTTGGAGCGCATTGAGCTGCTGGTGCGCCTGATTCGCTCCAAAGGCGTAGGCGTGTACTTTGTGACCCAAAACCCGTTGGACGTGCCTGACACCGTGCTGGGCCAGCTCGGCAACCGGGTGCAACATGCCTTGCGGGCATTTACGCCGCGCGACCAAAAAGCCGTCAAAGCCACGGCGCAAACTATGCGCGGCAAAGCGGGCCTGGACATTGAAAAAGCCATCACCGAGCTGGGCGTGGGCGAAGCCTTGGTCAGCTTGCTGGACGCCAAAGGCCGCCCTTGCGAAACAGAACAGGTGTATGTGCTGTTGCCGGGCAGCCAACTGGGCCCCATCACGCCTGAACAGCGCCAGGCCTTGCTGGCCAACTCGTTGGTGGCAGGGGTGTATGAACAGACCTTGGACCGTGAGTCGGCTTATGAGCGCCTCAAAGGCGCGGCACCTGCTTTGGGTGGCTCGACGGCTGCGGCAGCTGGCACAACCCCTACCAGCACTGCAGGCCAAGCGCCAGCGCAGCCCTCGGTCACAGACCAAGTCTTGTCAGGTTTGGGCGAAGCCTTGTTTGGTTCCACAGGACCACGTGGCGGTCAGCACCAAGGCTTGGCGCAAGTCATGGTGAAGTCTGCGGTGCGCAACATCGGCTCGGCTGTGGGGCGCGAGATTGTGCGTGGGGTGATGGGCAGTATTTTGGGTGGCCGCAGGCGATAAGCGCCACTATTTGGCGAGAGGCTTCACCCACCTCATCGCCTTTACAAACTCTTGAGCCTGCTTCAATGCCCATTGTGCCTTTTCGATTTCTACTTAGTCAGCTTTGTAGTCAGCCAACAGGCGCAAGTCTTCAACTTTGTTGATAGCTTTACCCAGCTCAACCGAAACCAAGCCAGTTTTCACCAAATGCAAACTGAACGCTGAAATCAAGCCATTGTGCGTTTTGATCGTAGACAAATCAGCCACAGCGCCAGTGACCAACAATACGGCACGGGCTGCATCAAACATGGCGTAATAAGCGCGGTTGCAAGCGCCATCAAAATCCCCCGATTTCAGGAGCAACTCCGACGAAGCCACAGCAACGCTGGCTTTGTGGAAGAGCTCCTCGGGTTTCACAGCGGAATGCCTTCTCTTTGAATATTCAGCAACAAGCTAGGGTTTGAATATTGCTCTGGGTGAGACCACTCGTTTTGCCAAATTGGCAAGGGTTGAATACGGACACCGGTTTCAAGCAAGACTTCGTAGGCCAAATCATCCATCGCAAACTTCGTATCGATGAATTTGCCCGATTCACCGCGCAGCAAAACAGCCACATCGGCGTCGCTTTCTGCATGTTGAGTTTGGCGTGCTCTGCTACCAAACAGGAATGTCTCTTGCACATCAAAGTGATGGGCGAGTTTGACCTTAAACGCATTGGCTGCGCTTTGCGTTTGAAGGTCAATATTGTTTGTCATGGTTTGGATATTAGCCCGTCAATGACTTAACTCGCCGCAGGCTCCTCAGAAGCGGCTTGCTCGCCTTTGGACGCCTTGTCCTTCTTAGGCAAAGGCGTGATGTCCAGCAGCACCTCTTCTTTGTCGTCAATGTCCACGCTCAAACGGCCACCGTCGGTGAGGCGACCGAACAGCAACTCGTCGGCCAAGGCCTTGCGAATCGTGTCTTGGATGAGGCGCTGCATCGGACGCGCGCCCATGAGCGGATCGAACCCCTTCTTGGCCAAGTGCTTGCGCAGTGCGTCGCTGAAGGTGACGTCGACTTTCTTCTCGGCCAACTGACCTTCGAGTTGCAGCAAGAATTTGTCGACCACGCGCATGATGACGTTTTCGTCCAAGGCCTTGAAGCCCACAATGGCGTCCAAACGGTTGCGGAACTCGGGCGTGAACAAGCGCTTGATATCGCCCATTTCGTCGCCCGCCACGCGGGGGTTGGTGAAGCCAATGGTGGCTTTGTTCATGGTCTCAGCGCCCGCGTTGGTGGTCATGATGAGGATGACGTTGCGGAAATCTGCCTTGCGGCCGTTGTTGTCGGTCAAGGTGCCATGGTCCATCACCTGCAACAGCACGTTGAAGATGTCGGGATGGGCTTTTTCGATCTCGTCCAGCAGCAACACGCAATGCGGCTTCTTGGTCACGGCTTCGGTCAACAAGCCGCCTTGGTCAAAGCCCACATAGCCGGGAGGCGCGCCAATCAGGCGGCTCACAGCGTGACGCTCCATGTACTCGGACATGTCAAAGCGAACCAGGTCAATGCCCATGATGTAGGCCAGCTGCTTGGCCGCTTCGGTCTTGCCCACACCCGTGGGGCCGCTGAACAAGAAAGCGCCAATCGGCTTGTCGGCTTTACCGAGGCCTGAACGGGCCATCTTCACAGCAGACGCCAACACCTCCAGCGCTTTGTCTTGGCCGAACACCACGCTCTTCAAATCGCGCTCGATGGTTTGCAGCTTGCTGCGATCGTCGTTGGACACGTTGGCGGGCGGAATACGCGCAATCTTGGCCACGATGTCTTCGATCTCGGCCTTGCCAATGGTCTTCTTGCGCTTCGACGCAACCAAGATGCGTTGTGCCGCACCGGCTTCGTCAATGACGTCAATCGCCTTGTCGGGCAAGTGGCGGTCGTTGATGTACTTGGCGCTCAACTCGGCCGCCGCTTGCAACGCGGCCAAGGCGTACTTGACGTTGTGGTGCTCTTCAAAGCGCGACTTCAGGCCTTTGAGGATGTCCACGGTTTCAGGCACGGTGGGTTCGACCACATCGACCTTTTGGAAACGACGGCTCAGGGCGGCGTCTTTTTCAAAGATGCCGCGGTATTCGGTGAAGGTCGTGGCGCCAATGCACTTGAGCTGGCCGCTTGAGAGCGCGGGTTTGAGCAAGTTCGACGCATCCAAGGTACCGCCCGAAGCCGCACCCGCGCCAATCAGCGTGTGGATTTCGTCGATGAACAAAATCGCGTTGGGCTTGCCTTGCAAGTTCTTGATCACGCCTTTGAGGCGTTGCTCAAAGTCACCCCGGTATTTGGTGCCCGCCAGCAAAGCGCCCATGTCCAGCGAATACACGGTGGCTTCGGCCAGAATTTCGGGCACATCGCCTTGGGTGATGCGCCAGGCCAGACCTTCGGCAATCGCGGTCTTGCCCACGCCTGCCTCGCCCACCAACAGCGGGTTGTTTTTGCGGCGACGGCACAAGATTTGAATGGTGCGCTCGACCTCGTACTCGCGGCCAATCAGCGGATCAATCTTGCCGTCTTTGGCAGCTTGGTTCAGGTTTTGGGTGAACTGCTCCAGTGGAGACGCTTTTTCGTTCTTTTCGGCTGCAGCGCCCTCCTCTTGCTCGCTGGGGGCGGCTTCTGCACCTTTGACGGCTTCAGGGGGATCGCTCTTTTTGATGCCGTGCGCAATGAAGTTGACCACGTCCAAGCGGGTCACGCCTTGTTGGTGGAGGTAGTACACCGCGTGCGAGTCTTTTTCACCAAAGATCGCCACCAGCACGTTCGCACCGGTGACTTCTTTTTTGCCATTGCCGGTGGACTGCACATGCATGATGGCGCGCTGAATCACACGCTGAAAGCCCAAGGTAGGCTGTGTGTCCACCTCTTCGGTACCTGCCACCTGGGGCGTGTTGTCTTTGATGAAATTGGAGAGCGACTTGCGCAAGTCGTCAATATTGGCCGAACACGCGCGCAGCACCTCTGCGGCGCTGGGGTTGTCGAGCAAGGCCAACAACAGGTGTTCCACCGTGATGAATTCGTGACGTTGCTGACGGGCCTCGACAAAGGCCATGTGCAAGCTGACTTCAAGTTCTTGGGCGATCATGTTTTATTCCTTCGTGCTTGCAACTGAGATTCAACTGTATATGGAAA
>Ga0228701_1000677_pt1 | contig 26469 bp, 26 predicted proteins | sample McNCre117_Aug_MG_2_FD_178017 | JGI IMG/M metagenome (GOLD analysis project Ga0228701, IMG submission 178017) | Freshwater microbial communities from McNutts Creek, Athens, Georgia, United States - 11-17_Aug_MG | ecosystem: Environmental > Aquatic > Freshwater > Creek | place: USA: Georgia... | reverse complement strand
CCATGCGCGCCAAAAAAGGCGAAGCTGCGCTGGACTTAGCAGCCGCCGCCAAAGCAGGCTTGATCGAATACGTGCCCTTCCCCGATGCATTGCGCGGCAAATACCAGTGCTACACGCAAGCTGACCTGACCAACCTGCGCGCCAGCGGATGCGACTACCAATTTGCAGATGTACGAAATGGAATCGGTTGCTACATAAACCTCAGATGAATAGTGTTTAGGTATAAATAATTATGGAAAACATAACCAGCGGCTATCTAGTAATTAACAATATACGGAGCACAAGCGAATTAACGTTCCTATTATTAACAATTCTTACTAGTGCCTTTTTCTTGTATGTGTTTAAGAATAATTTTTTGCCCCAATCTGGGAAAATAGATAGTAAGCTAACTAGTGAAGACATTTTAGTATATGTGATTGCTTTTTACTTACTCAATTTATTGCTATCAGTTGAAATTACGGATGCTAGTTCAAGGCTGATTTTCAGTCTGGCAACTATATTGGTTTTGATGTGCGAGCCTAGTTTTAAAGTGCGTATAAATAATTATTTTCAAAATGACCTTTTGAAAGTGATCATAATTTTCCTTTCTGTTAATCTGAAGTTCTATGTATTGAATGCATCTGTTCAGAGCTATTTGATTGTAAATTTATTATTTTTTAGTGTTTATAGATTTTACGGGATAAAAATTCTGGCTGCAGCTGCTTTGGTATTATTGTTTCGTGACTGGGGTTTTGGTTTGTATGTTATCCACGATCCATTTCATCAGTCAGAGCACTTTGTATCTGCACTGGCAGGGCTGGTCGAGGGGAAGTTTAAGATATTTCCAAATATAGGATATTGGGAAGAGCTTGTTCCAAGTTTACTTATTCAATTTTTCACTATCAGCGGCTTAGAGTTTTCTCTTTCAGATGCAAGAGCACTTATTTCAATCTTGTGTGTTATATCTTTATTTTTAATCGTTCAAAACGTAAACTTATTTCTAGCGATTGTTGTATCGATACTTATTCAAACTGATAGGCTTGGATTGTTGTTTGTAATGGTTGCGTCGGTTGTTTACGCTACATCAAACAAAAATTTTCATAAATATAGTATATTGAGCTTAAGTCCTTTGTTGTTTATAGGTGTGTCGCCAAGTTATTGGTCAATATTTTTAATGGCAGTAGCCATAGACTTCGTTAAAAATGGATTTAATTGGAAAAGCTTGCTGTACATCGTACCAATATGGTTTGTTGGATTTTTTATTTTTCAAGTATTGGTTATTGATTATTTGGTAATGTATAAGTCATGGTCGGAGGTGAATTCGGCGGGGCATGGCCTACCCTTGTTGAATTCAAGTAGAAAGGTAAATGTAGAACGGTTGTTATTCCTGTCTGTTCTTTTTGTATACATATATGATGTTATAAAGGGAGGGGTAAGGGTTTTAGCATTTTATGCGGGCTTACTGTTGATGTGTGTATCGTTATATATATATTTCTCTTATGCATTTGGAAGGATTGACAATGTTTTTTCTAGTAGGTTTGTTCCTATTGGATTGTGCTTGCTTGTGCTTTGCAGTATAGCCTTGAGTTTGCAAAGGAATCTATTATTATGCGTGTCACTAGGGTTGATAGCGATCAATTCGCAAGCGTACAACGGATTTTCGGCGGGTTTTGAGAGGCATAAACTGTTAGAATCGAGAGGTGCGATGCGCTTAGAACATAAATATGAAGCAGCATTAGAGGTGTTAAAAAGGAAAATAAGTCCAAAAGAAGAGGTAATTTTTTTCAACGACCAGCCGGCTTTAGTGCACTTTGTTGCTGGTGCTGTTCTGCCTCCCGTCACCAGTCCATGGGTAGCAATTGGTGTGGTGGCTCAAGAGAAAATTATTAAATTTCTAAAAGCGAATGATGATAAAAAAATATTCTTAGGCGAGACGTTGCATACTTTTGATGGGGTAGATGTACGTGCGCGATCTCCGCTAGTATACAAATTTATTTCGGATAATTATTTCATTGATAATCAAGAGGGTTTGTTGTTTGCAACGCCCAAAAATGTTAAGCAGGAAATGATGCCTGTAAAAAATGAGATTCCCTTGTTTTCTGGGTTTGACATAGGTAAATCATCTGCATACTATGAGCGAAAACTTAACTCAGAAAATTCAACCGAGGTGATTGTAAATTGTGAAAAGCCTGGGTTTGTAAAGGTTAAAATGACAAATGAAAAGAATTGGTTTTATGCAGATTTAAAATGCGGTAAAAATAGAGTCGCAAATATATATTTTGATGGGTGGCTACAAAATGTTGAAGTGAGGTGATTTGTGGAATTTAATGTGTTTTCTAAGAACCTTAAGCAGCACGGCGAGCTGCTGTCAAATTTGTCAGCAATAGATGTGCAGGTATCTAATTTCTCGAAGAGAATAGCACATGCAATGAAAAATGGCGGGCATTTATTTATATGTGGTAACGGAGGGTCTGCAGCTGATAGTCAACATATGGCGTCAGAGTTTACAGGGCGATTTGTAAATGACAGGGCGCCATTGCCGGCAATTGCCTTAACTACAGACTCATCAGCATTAACATGTATTTCAAATGATTACAGTTATGACGCTGTATTTACACGTCAATTTGCTGCGCTAGCTCGCGAAGGTGATATTCTATTAGCTATATCTACATCGGGGAATTCGAAAAATGTAATTAATGTAGTAGATTATGCCAATGAAAAAGGAATTATTACACTCGGGCTGTTAGGCGGAGCTGGCGGAAGTTTGGCGAAAGCATGTAAATTGAGTATTGTGGTGCCCTCGATTATCACAGCACGAATACAGGAGATGCATTTACTAATAGAGCATTCAATCTGTGAAGAGGTCGAATATATACTAGGCTATGCTGAATAAAGAAACGGTTATAAAAAATTATTTCCTAATTGTCAGGCATGCAATTGTCTCCATTGGGTCGGCGTTAATAGAGGTAAGTTTATTTTATTTTTTTTATTCCGTATGTCTCTTCCCCCTATTTATTTCGCACTCAATAGCTTTTATTTGTGCAACAACGTTCGGGTTTGTTGCGCATACTTTCTTTACATTTAAGGTAAACATAATTAGTTATCGACGGGCGTTGGGGTTTTTAACTCAAGCGTTATTTGTGATGCTTATAGGTTTTGGTTTGTTGTCGCTGTTAATAGATATGGTTCAGCATCCGGTTGTTGCCAAATTGGCTCAATTATCTTGCACATTCCTTGTTAATTTATTAATTGGAAAATTTGTCACCTTTAAAAAATGAATATATTAATATTGGGCAATAGTCCTTACCTTAAGAATAGATTACTCAGCGTACATCCTGAGGCTAATTTTGTGGTTGTTCCTTGGCGGAAAATGTCAGATTTTAATATAACGGGCTCGTATGAGTTATTGCTGGTTGCGGGTTATGACTATGGTAGTTATTCAATGACTTTGAGGGAGTATATTTCGGCTAATATTGCTCGGCCATTTGGCTTTATAAAGAGGTTCAAGGTGCTAAATCGGGATGCTCAAATTCTTTATGTTGCTACAGCTGGCGGTGGTGGTGTTGGAACATATTCTCGATATCGGTATGCTAAGGAGCGATTGGGGTATTTGATTTTTACAAGGATTAATGATTCATATATTCTACGTTTTAATAGTTTTACAGATGAGGAGGGTAAAATCTCTGTAAAAGGCGGGAATGAAAAATTATTAATGCTATTATTTCGGTGTGGCTTATTAAAATTAGAGGAAGTACATAACATTGAGTTTGCGTTTGAATCGCCAAAGACTATTGCCGTTTCGGTAATTAAAAAATGTAAGGGGCAGATGTTGGCTTATCCTCGGACGCAGTTCGTCGATAGATTATTGAGATTCTGTTGTGGCTGATACATTAATTGTGGGCGGAGGTATCGCCGCAATGTTTTGCCAAATTTACTTCTCAAAGGAGAGGGGGCTTCTAATTGCTCCTGATTTTAATGGGGGGGCAGCGTATAGGCTTAGACCGAATTTACGTTTTACAAAAGTACTTGCTAAAAGTTCGAGCTCGTGGGGGTCGTTAATTTTCAATTTAAAAAATGCGCGGATGCACGATGTGAATGTATTAGGCGGTAATTCAAATTATTGGGGCGGATTTTTCGACACAGAGGCATTTTCAATGGATGAGCTTTCTCCTCTGTTGTTATGTGGTGTGAAGCTTGTGCCTATTACGATGCTTGAAACTGGCTCGCATTCTAATTGTGGAACGTTGTGTCAGATGCAAGATGGAAATGGAAAGATATTAAACTCATCTAATTATTTAAATGTGGATATTGATGGCTACGTTGATTCTATAAAATTCAATGGTGTTAATTATGACTATTCAATAATTAACAGCAAAGGAGAGTTGAGTTTTGGGGTTGCAGGAAAAATATTTCTTTGCGTAGGTACAGTTCAGTTGATTGATTTAATGTACAGATCCGGCTTGTTAAATGAAGGTGATGTGTTAACTATGACGGAGTATAGGCATGGCCTTGCCATTGGCATGAATAATCTTACAAATTCAAAATCTACAGTCAATGGAGAAGTTAGTATATATTACGATATTTTTAGGGCTGTAAATCATTATTTGGGAATACAGAAAAAAACGGGCTTGTGGAGCGGCATGCTGGTAGATATTAAGCAAACTTTTTACGCTGAAAAAGTTGATTTGAAAATGACTGTAGAAGCAGAGGGGCGCTTAACGCAGGTTTCTGAAGCTAAGTTTGGTGATTCAATACATTATTGCAATTTAAAAATCAATGAGGTTCCTGTTAAAGAGTACTTTGCAAATGTATGGCCTGGTATTGAGGTTTTCGGGATGGCATCTATAAATCAAATTAAACCAGGTCCAATATCAAATGATATTTTGAAAGATATTATAAAGGTTTACCATGAATCCTAAATTTTTGATATTAGTCGATGCGGCCTCTTCTTTAGTTTTGAAGGTGCTTGCGTTAATTATTAATAAGGCTTTGGGCTTAGCTCGCCCTAGAAATGTTGATTCAAAAAAGATTTTAATTGTTAAATTTCTTGGAGCTGGTAACTTTGTCTCAATTGCAAACCAGTTTTCTAGTCGAAACCTAGTTTTGGTTACTGTCCGATCTAATTTTTCTGCGTTGAGACACTTTTTCCCGCATGTGAAAATCATATTGATTAATGATGATGGTTTTGGAAGGATGGCCTTATCAATTTTAAATATAATACCTCAATTACTCATTTTGAAGGTAGACTCAGTAATTAATTTAGAGGCTGAATCTTCATTTGCTAAGTTTATTTCATCCTTGCCATGGGCTAACACATATGCTGGCCTTTCAAATAAAAACAAGAGCATATATGACTACCTTTTTTATGATCGCTATTTGGTGTCTCCTGTTGCCATGTCGCGCGAACGTATTATCTCTATTTTAGCTGGCGCTGATGCATTTAAAAATAACGTAGTCAGCTCGGGGTTTGCTCTTCATAATTTAAATTTACTGACTAAGGTGGAAAAGAGTAAATCTATTAAAACTGTGTTGGTGTCGCCAACTTGTTCCTTAACAGATTCAAATAGGAGGCTTGCAACCGATTTGTGGTTTCCTGTAGTAAATTATTTATTGGATAGAAATCTCTTGGTTAAGGTTGCCTTCCCAAGCGTTGCTGACCCTCAATATGCAGAGTTCAAGGCCAAGTATTCTGAAATAGATACTGTTGAGTTTTGCATAACAAATTATAATGAATTTGTTGATAATATAAAGCTTTCTGACTTGCTACTTACTGTAGATTCGCAAGCCCTTCACATAGCTCAAACATATTCAAAATTTGTAATGTGTTTTTATGGGCCAACATCACCTTACGGGGTATCTCTCTCGGAAAAAACTTGGATTTATTCTAGGGGCATTGAATGTAGCCCGTGTACGCACAAGTATATGAAAATACCTTGTGGGGGAAAAGTTTCATGTATGAACTTCGATGTGAATGAGCTTTTAGAGGGTTTGCGTGAGCTAATTGACTCTTCTAACTAAAGCAATTTTTATGACTATTATTGTGACTGGCGGTGTTGATTTATTCGTGGCAACTTCGTCTTTGATTGGTTCGATAAGTTAAGTTTGTGGAGATAAATGTCTTATCCCGTTACCCCAACATACAATCCTGATTTGCACGTGCTGGAGCCAGAAGTGTTTGGCGACTGCCGAGGTTTCTTTTTTGAAAGCTTGAACCAGAAAGCCTTCAGCCAAGCCACTGGCCTAGACGAGTATTTCGTGCAAGAAAACCAAAGCCGCTGCACACAAGGCGTGATGCGCGGCGCAGTGTTTGACATGGCGGTTGATATCCGCAAAAGCTCGCCCACCTTTGGGCAGTGGGCGGGTGTGGAACTGACCGAAGACAACCACAAACAATTTTTGGTGCCACCTGACTTTGCTCATGGCTTTGCAGTGCTCAGTGAAACAGCCGATTTTTTGTATAAAACCACCGACTACTATACCCCCGCATACGAACGTTGTATTGCATGCAATGATCCCAGCATTGCCATTGCTTGGCATAAAGGGCTGGTTCCTATGCTTTCAGACAAGGATCACGCCGGACGGCTAATTGGAAATGCCGAGGTGTTTGCATAATGCAAAAATTTTCTGCTTCCCCACGTGAAATGGTGGCCAGCTTATGGCGCAACAGGCAACTAATAAGAAATTTGATTCAGCGAGAAGTATTAGGACGCTACAAGGGCTCAGTATTAGGCATCATTTGGTCATTTGTGACGCCCATCTTTATGCTAATCGTTTATACATTTGTATTTAGCGGTGTGTTCAAAGCGCGCTGGGGGGGGGGCGGTGAATCTAAAACCGAATTTGCCATGGTCTTGTTTGCTGGTTTGATGGTCTTTAACTTGTTCTCAGAGTGCATAGGCCGAGCCCCTGGTCTGATATTGGCAAATGTTAATTACGTCAAAAAAGTCATCTTTCCCCTCGAGGTCTTACCATGGGTCAGCATGGGAGCAGCCATTTTCCATTTTGTTGTAAGCCTTGGTGTATGGCTGGTTGCGTACTTAGCACTGTTTGGCGTACCTCACTGGCAAGCGCTACTTTTACCCTTTGTCTTACTTCCATTAGTTCTATTAGTTATGGGTCTTAGCTGGGCGCTATCTTCATTAGGTGTATATTTGCGAGATGTTAGTCAAATCATTGGTATGTTTATTACAGTTTTGATGTTTTTGACGCCTGTATTTTATCCAGCATCATCGCTTCCATCTTCTTATCAGCCGCTTATGTATCTGAACCCCTTAACGCCTCCGATAGAGATGGCGCGTGACCTACTTTACTGGGGGCGATTACCTGATTTATTATTACTCGCGATCTATGGAGTCATCACTTTAGGGAGTGCGTTGCTAGGGTTTGCTTGGTTCCAAAAAACGCGTAAAGGATTTGCCGATGTCCTTTGAATACGCAATTCAAGTGAGTCACTTAAGCAAGTGTTATCAAATCTACGAAAAGCCAAGCGATAGGCTTAAGCAGATGCTATTTAGAGGGCGTCGAAAATACTACCAAGAATTTTGGGCGCTACAAAACGTTAATTTTAATATTAATAAAGGTGAGACACTGGGCATTATTGGCCGAAATGGCTCGGGAAAATCAACGCTATTACAAATGATATGCGGGACATTAAATCCAACACTAGGCGAGATAAAAATAAAAGGACGTGTGGCTGCATTACTAGAGCTGGGAGCCGGATTTAACCCGGAGTTTACAGGGGAGGAGAATGTATATATGGCAGCCTCGCTCTACGGCTTAACGACGGCTGAAATAAAAGAGCGGTTCATTAAAATATCTAACTTTGCTGACATTGGTGCGCATATGTATCAACCGGTAAAAACGTATTCTAGTGGTATGTATGTTAGATTGGCTTTTGCTGTAATAGCACATGTTGATGCGGATATATTGGTTATAGATGAAGCTCTTGCGGTTGGAGATGCTATCTTTACACAAAAATGTATGCGATTTATTAGGAAATTTAAAGAAAACGGGACGTTGATATTTGTAAGTCATGACCCATCTTCAGTTTTAAATCTATGTAATAAAGTGCTCTGGATAGATAAAGGAGAGCAGGTTAAAGTGGGTGATTCAGAGCAGGTGGTCAATAGTTACCAGCAATTTTGCAGCGAGAATGTGTATAAGGAAGATTCGATTGAAGTTTTAGATTCTACCCGTTCGGAAGATGTTGCAAAAGACGATCCGCTATTAAATAAGATTGCAACATCTAATATAGAAAACTCCACAGCTTGGGGGGTTGGCAAAGCAAAGATTATCAGTGTGGAATTAATAGAGTCAACTGGACTTTCTAAGGTTTTGCAGGGTGGTGAAGATGTGATTCTTAGCGTAAAGGCAAAAGTATTTAAAAATTTAGAAAGTCCGATAATAGGTTTTTATGTAAAAGATAAACTTGGACAAACACTCTTTGGTGAAAATACTTATACGTATGCGGATACTGCAAATACTTCGTTTGGTTCTGGGCGCACATGCGTCGCCGAATTTAAATTCAAATTGCCATTGTTGCCCAATGGTATTTATGCGTTAACCGCAGCCATAGCGGAAGGTGATCCATACCAAAATATACAGCATCACTGGGTGCACGATGCTGTTATTTTTGAGGTTTTTTCACAGAAGCTCAGATATGGATTAGTTGGAATTCCATTTGAAGAGGTTAGTTTGAGGTAGTATTAATTTTCGCAGTAGCGATATGTGGGAAATGCAATGAACGATTTGAAATTGATAAATACTATGAATTTTACGCCATTATCACTGGAGGAGCCGGATTCATGGGTTGGGCATATGCCATTTGGATATTGGCTAATTAATCAATTACGTCCTGCCGTAGTTGTGGAGCTGGGTACGCATTCAGGGAACTCATATTTTACCTTTTGCCAGTCAGTAAAAGAGTTTTCTTTGAGTACCAAATGTTACGCAGTAGATACTTGGCAAGGAGATTTACATGCTGGAATTTATGACAGTACGTTGTATGAAAAAGTACATGCTCATAACAACGCGCATTATCAAAACTTCTCTCGATTGATGCGAATGACGTTTGATACGGCGCTAGAGTATTTTGCAGATTCGTCAATAGATCTGCTGCATATTGACGGCTTGCATACCTACGATGCAGTTAGACATGATTTTGAAACATGGTTGCCGAAACTGGCTCCTGGGGCAATCGTTTTGTTTCACGACATCACTGTACGAGAACGAAATTTCGGTGTATGGAAATTATGGGGTGAATTAACTGAGAAATATGTAAACACATTTGAGTTTATGCACTCGAATGGTTTGGGGGTATTAAGGCTTGAGGGGGGGGGTAATAGTTCATTTTTAGACGATGTTTTTAAGAGTGAAGACATTAAGATGGATATTTCAAAGTATTTTTCTGCGCTGGGTACAGTTCCGCAGCTCAGATTATCTAGCGAATGTTTGCGGAGAAATATTGATGGATTAAAAGCGCAACTGAAACAGCAAGCGGATCAATCTGCTCTGGAATTAAACCTAATGCAAGATGCTTTGCATAAGCAAGAGCAATCATTTACATCATCATTAAGTTGGAGGGTAACACGACCATTGCGGTATGTTGCCAAAATACTAAGAGGCAATAGACACTTTTTTTTTAAGCTAATAGAGCACATGGAGATGGTGCCAAGATATTTATATAAAGTAAAGGCTATTTATATAAAGGATGGGCTGGTTGCAGTGCTGAGGGCGATCGTAAGAAGATTAAGTACACAAATTAATCAGCCGCATGATGCAAAGAATTACTCTAAGTGGCTGCGACGTTATGATTGGACGGGTGTTAAATTAAAAGGAAAATTAAAAATCAATATTGAGGACTTAAAATATAAACCGACTATATCAATAATAATGCCGGTTTTTAATTCAGATGTGAACTTTTTGGCTGAAGCAATTGAATCAGTTAAAACTCAGCTATACCCTCATTGGCAGTTGTGCATTGCAAATGATGCATCTACTAATCCCGAAATTAAAAAATTGTTGGATCAATTTGAACTTGCAGATTCAAGGATCAATATTGTTCACCGTGCTCAGAATGGGCATATATCTGCTGCGTCAAACAGTGCACTAGCAATTGCTAATGGAGATTGGGTAGCGTTTTTGGATCATGATGATTTGTTGACAGAACAGGCGCTGTATTCAATTGTTTCGGCTATTAACAAAAATCAAGCCCTTAAATTAGTTTACTCTGATGAGGATAAAATTGATGCGAATGGCGTTCGTTATGATCCTTACTTTAAATGCGACTTCAATTATGATTTATTTCTTGCTCAAAATATAATTTGTCATTTGGCAGCATACAGACGAGATCTTGTTGATCAAGTTGGAGGTTTAAGAGTAGGTTTTGAGGGGGCTCAGGATTATGATTTAGCTTTGAGGTGTATTGAAGCCATTGAACAAACAGAAATACATCATATTCCAGAGGTCTTGTACCATTGGCGTGCAATTGTTGGTAGTACAGCATTGTCTGCCGGTGAGAAATCCTACGCATCTACGGCTGGCCGTAAGGCAGTACAGGAGCACTTAGACAGAAAAGAGATAAACGCAGTAGTAGAGCAGGCGCCAGAGGCTTTGGATTTAAATAGAGTCCGATATGCAATGCCCCTAGTCGCGCCAATGGTTAGTATTGTTATTCCAACGCGGGACAAAGCAGATATTTTACAGCAGTGTATTGATTCCATTTTGTTGAGAACTGCCTACCCTAATTATGAAATAATTATTGTCGATAATGGTAGTGTTGAACAAGGCACCTTTAATTATTTTCAATCATTGCGGCGGTTGAGTGTTAAATTAAAAATAATACGAGATGATTCGTCCTTTAATTATTCTCGGGTTAATAATATGGCGGTAATGCAAGCTAGTGGTGAGTTTGTATGCCTCATGAATAATGACATAGAAATATTAAATCCTGATTGGTTAAATGAAATGGTATCTCATGCGCACAGAGTTGGAATAGGATGTGTGGGTGCGCGTCTGTGGTATCCGGATGATCGCTTGCAGCACGGGGGGGTTATTTTAGGGATTGGCGGAGTGGCTGGGCATTCTCATAAATACTTAGAAAAAGGAAATCCAGGTTATTTTGCTAGAGCTGTGCTCACGCAAGAGTTAAGCGCTGTTACAGCGGCATGTTTAGTTATAAAAAAATCTATTTATGAAGAAGTCGGCGGGCTAGATGAAAAACTCGCCATCGCATTTAATGATATTGATTTTTGTTTGCGTGTGAGGTCGAGAAATTATAAAAATATTTGGACGCCGTATGCTGAAATGATTCATCATGAGTCAATGTCAAGAGGCGTAGAAGACACGCCTGAGAAAATAAAACGATTTAATGATGAGGTTTCATTAATGAAAAAAAGATGGGGTAGAGTCCTGACCTCTGATCCATTTTATAGCCCTAATTTAAGTGATCATATTGAAGATTTTTCCTATGCGTGGCCACCAAGAGAATTAGGTATTTTTTAAGAGGAAACAATGGCACAAGATATGGAATTTAATGAAGAAGAATATTTGGCTGCAAATCCCGATGTGGCAGTAGCAATCTTGGCTGGTCATTTTATTGATGGCTACTCACATTACAAGAAATTTGGTAAAAATGAGGGACGTATGCTAAAAAAGTTATTTGGTTTGACCCCGCGAGAACGTGCGGTATTTCATTTGATTAATAAGAAAGGGCTCGGCTTAGAGGTTGGGCCAAGTCATAATCCGATTGCTCCTAAGAAAGCTGGCTATAACGTTCATATTCTTGATCATGCAAGTGCAGATGAATTGCGTGCAAAGTATCAAGGTCATAATGTCAATTTAGACAACATTGAAGAGGTAGATTATGTTTGGCGAGGTCAACCGCTCCAGGAGTTAATAGGTGATGAGGCTATATACGATTGGATAATTGCGAGTCATGTGATTGAGCATGTACCAGATTTTGTTTCGTATATACAGCAATGTGAAAAGTTGTTGACTAAAAATGGTGTTTTATCGCTTGTTATTCCTGATAAAAGGTACTGTTTTGATTATTTTTCACCGGCTACATTTACAGGCGAAATCCTAGACGCTTACTTGCAAAAAAGAACACGACCAACATCGGGACAAGTTTTTAATCACATCGCAAATGCGTCAAAAAAGAATGACAGCATTGCCTGGGGGGCTTCTGATAAAGGTGGTGCCACACAATTAGTTCATGAGTTTTCAGAGGCTAGTAATGAGTGGCATAGGTCATTGTTGTCTGATGACTATATAGACGTTCATTGTTGGAGATTTACGCCGGCTTCTTTTCGTTTGATCATTTCAGATCTTGCTAACTTGAATCTAACAAACCTTGAGATTAAGGCGGAGTTTGATACTAATGGATGTGAGTTTTACGTTACGCTAGGGCATAGGTCTGAGTCTATTACAAAAAGGCTGAATAGTCGATTTGATAGTCTGCGTGCAGTGAAAGACGAGTATTAACATTTATATCAAAATCAATTAGGAAGTTTTATGCATGAAACGGCAATGAAAAATGGTGAATATTTTTTTAAAACGTACGCTAAGTACATTGATAATTCAACTGTTGCTAAAGTGGTTGAGATAGGCTCACAAGATGTCAATGGAAGTCTTCGAGCCGTTTGCCCAACGAATTTTAAATATATAGGCATGGATTTCCAGCAGGCAAGAGGGGTTGATGTTGTTCTAGATGATCCCTATAAATTACCACTCGATGATGCAAGTGTTGATATTGTCGTGTCAAGCTCTTGCTTTGAACATTCAGAAATGTTTTGGTTAGTATTCTTGGAAGTAATGCGCGTGCTTAAGTCCGATGGATTATTCTATTTAAATGCGCCATCTGCAGGCAGTTTTCATCAATACCCAGTTGATTGCTGGCGATTTTACCCTGACAGTGGGAAGGCATTAATTACTTGGGCAAAAAGAAATGGTTTCAATTCTGCATTATTAGAGAGCTATACTCAAATTGGAGGAAGTTGCTATCAAGATTTTGTATCGGTCTTTATTAAAAACAAAGATTTTGCTGAAAAATATCCGCAGCGAATATTGGATGAGAAAATTGATTTTGAAAATGGTCAGATATACAATGGTAGCTCGATAATTAAACCTTCTTACTATTCTCAGAATGAAATTAAGTTGACTGAGATCCAGAAAATTATAAATGACTAACTAAAATAGTCTTAGGGCTATTGCGGTAGCGAGCGATAGGTTTGAGATTAGTGTCTGGCGTCGTATTTTTGATTTCCCCCAATAAACTAGTCGACAGTAGGGGCTGGTCGCCGCTCTAATCTTTCTAAAGTAATTAAATGTTGTTATCATGTCTGAATGAATATCTTCAATAATATCAAGGATGGACCTCTCTGTCAATTCAGACCACAGTTTATAGCGGCCATTAAAAATAGGTATAAGTCGTAATATTTGAGCCTTTAGTCCACTATTTATACCAATGACGTTATCGTTATGCTGGCGATAAAGCAAATATGGCGTTTTATCGAATTCAACTATCCCGCCCATTGCTGTCACAACTATGTAAGTGCTCCAATCATGCCAAACACTATGTTCGGGCTTTAACTTTTTTAATGTATTTAAAACAGCCGAACTCATAACCATCGTGTTTCCGCTTGCAATGTTTTGGACAACCGCGTTTCCGAAATCGATTGGTCGAGTTGGGATCGGACTAGCACCAATGCAGCGTAAATTTTCATCTGTGATATAAGTTCTACCACAGTAAAGTCTAGCTGTATGATGTGATTTTTTATTATGCCAAATTACTGAAACTGATAATTTATCTTTAAGCCAGACATCGTCTTGGTCGCAAAAAGCAAATAGGTCATTATCATTAAAATTTTCAATTGCTTTGATAAGATTAAAAAAATTAGCGGTGGAAGAGCCTGACTTCGGTCCTTGAATTAGATTTACTCGTTGCTTTGCTCTTTTTGAAAAATTTTCAATTAATTCACAAGTATTATCGGTAGACCCATCGTCGCTAACAGTCAAGGTCCATTCGTTGTATGACTGGTTAGCTATAGATTCGAGTTGTTGATTTAAATACTTTGAACCATTGTATGTAGCTAAAAGAATGTGTATAACAGGTGTTTTCATTTGATATTTGAATAGGTTTGTAAATTGAAATTGTCAAAAGTTCGAGTTGTAGTGCCTACGCGCAATCCCAGCAAATATTGGCGTGAATGGTTAGCTGCGATAGCTATGCAAAATTATGACTTTTCTGTGGTTGTGATTGATTCGAGCTCAGATGATGGTGTCGACTTTACACTTCTGCCTGACAATTTTCAATTGCTGCACATCGCCGTTGAGGATTTTGATCATGGAGATACAAGAAATATCGCATTGTCGGCGCTAGAAGATGATACTGAAATTATTGTCTTTTTAACACAGGATTCATTATTGGCTTGTCCAAATTCAATCCATCTATTGGTCGAGGCATTTAACAATTCTGAGGTTGCTTGTGCATTTGGACGTCAGTTGCCGCATTTTGATGCTACTGCGTTGGCTGCTCATGCTCGTTTATTTAACTACCCTCCTGAAAGTAGATGTGTCAGCTTAGGTGACAAAAGCAAACTCGGTATTAAAGTATGCTTTCTATCCAATTCATTTGCTGCGTATCGTTTATCTTCGCTTAAAGCTGTTGGTGGTTTTCCATCTAGAGTTATCATGGGTGAGGACATGTTTGTTGCTGGCAAGTTATTGAAAAAAGGTAAGAATATTGCATATGTTGCTGATGCATGCGTCTATCATTCCCATAACTACAATGTTATCGAAGAATTTCGCCGTTATTTTGACATTGGTGTTTTTCATGCTGAAAATAATTGGCTAGTTACGGATTTTGGCTCTGCAAATGGTGAGGGGCTGCGATTTGTGCGTTCTGAGTTTTCTTATCTTTTGTATGAGGATATGTTTAGTATTCCGTCAGCGATTCTTCGAACTATTTTGAAGTTTTTTGCTTATAAACTTGGGCGAGCACAAAAGTATTTGCCATTATTCATTAAGCGTTTGTGCAGCATGAATAAGGGGTATTGGAACAAAAATACAGAGGTAACGCGTGTCACATAGATTATCTTTTTCTAATTTACGGCATATGAGTGATGCACAAATTAGGTTAACAAAATTTGCATTGCTTTTTTCCGACTTGCTTTTAATGTTAATAGCGGGATTTGTAGCTGCTCTCATATCTATAGCCTTTGATGGGAATAATTGCAACGGCTGGATTATCACTCAAAATACTGAAAGATATATTTCTTGGCTTGCAATTGTGCATTTGGGGCTTGCAGTTTTTTTGGTCCGTTTTAGACACTACACAGATCGCAAGCCTTATTGGACTGAATTAGGTGAATTATTGAGTGTGGTGTTAATGCTAGCTGTAGTAGATATTGCAGTAATGGCAATTACGCGTTGGAATTCATCACGCTTGTGGTGGATATGTGTATGGGTGATTAGTGCTGTTGCCTTGCCTGTGGGGCGCCTATTTGTTAAACGATTAATGTGTTACTACCACATTTGGCAAAGACCCACGCTAATAATAGGAAATGGCTTAAATGCCTATGAGGCATTGGCGGCTCTGCGAAGTGAATGGACGCTTGGTTTTGAGGTGCATGGTTTTATTGATATAGATAAATCAGATGATACGTTAACAAATTCTTATTTGGAGCTAAGTGGTTTAAGTTGGCCTGTGTTTTCTCCAGCATCATTGAAAGACTGGGCGCGAGTTCCTGGTGTGCAATTTGTTTTCGCCATGGAGCACGGCCAGAACGAAAAAAGAGAAAACTTGTTGCGTAATTTAATTAAATGGCATGCAGAGGACATTAGCGTGATTCCTGCTATGCGAGGAATTCCATTGTTTGGCACAGATATTTCCTATTTCTTCTCACATGAAGTGGCGTTGCTCAAGCTACGCAACAACCTACGTTATTGGCCGGCACGGGGGCTGAAGAGGGCATTCGATTTCATTACGGCATTAATATTGCTGTTGCTACTTGCTGCTCCTATGTTGTGGTTGGCGTGGCGCATCAGACAAGACGGTGGAGGAGCAATATTTGCGCACAAGCGTATCGGTCGAGATGGTAAGACGTTCAACTGTTTCAAGTTCAGAACAATGCACATGGACGCTGAACGCAAGCTTCGTGAGTTACTTGAGCAAGCCCCAGCTTTGCAAGAAGAGTGGATCCGCGAGTTCAAGCTGCGTAACGATCCAAGAGTGACAGACATTGGTCAATTACTGCGGCGCACTAGTCTGGATGAGCTGCCCCAGCTATTCAATGTAATCCGAGGTGATATGAGCTTAGTCGGGCCAAGACCCGTAGTGCAAGATGAGCTATGCCGTTATGGCGATGATGTAGATTATTTCTTGATGGTACGCCCAGGTATGACTGGCTTATGGCAGGTAAGTGGTCGTAACGATGTGGGCTATGACGCCCGCGTGTATTTGGATACTTGGTATGTGAAGAATTGGTCCCTTTGGTATGACATTGCTATTTTGTTTAAAACTATTAAGGTTGTATTTCAAAGAGAAGGCGCTTACTGAAAGTCATGCCGTTAAAGCCAGATCAAAAATGCCGGCTGACTTTCCTCCAAGATGCCAGTGATTCGGTGAAGACCTCTCTACGTACCGCATTACGGTGTCTGTCTTTGACCATCCGCCTTTGACCATAATTTGTGGAAGGCTAGCGCCAAAACTCAAAAGATCTTGAGCGCCTCCAACACGCATGGAGTGCCCGCTGATCCCTGAGATCACATCTTCGTTTAAACCTGCACGCTTGGCGAGGGTTTTATAAATTCGGGGAATGCGACTTTCACAAAGGCCGTTGGTGATATTTCCTGCTGGCGTAATACCTCGTAGGATGAATCCCTCTGAAAGTTGGCTTATCTCGAGCCACTGCTTGAGGGCCGCGGTGGCCTCACTTGTTAAGTGAATCCATTTCCCCGTTGCTTGTTGATCCGTTTTGCTTCGTCGCAGAAGAATGCAGCAAGTTTGATTTGGTAGCCAATTGATATCTTCAATCCGAAGTGATATCAGTTCAGACCTGCGGCGCATAGAGTCATAAGCGAGCAGCAACAGAGCCTTATTTCTGATGCCGCGCGCGTCCTCATTGCAGACGTTCAAAAGCTTATCCAATAACTCGCGAGTAATGGGGTAGGCTTGATCGGATCTATTGCCAAGCTGACGAGATATCTTTCTGAGCGTAATTTTCACTTCGGGATGCTTGGTTGGATCGGTGTAATTCAGAAGCCTGTGAATAGCGCTGATGGAGGCTGCTTTTCTACGCACGGTAGAGTTTTTGATCCCTGTTGTGGTCGTAGACATCAAAAAATCTGACACGGCCATGGAATCTGCAGGTAGGGCTTCCTTATTTGTTTGCGAGCAGTATTCAATAAATTCCTGCATGTCGGCCTTGTAGGCTCGGATTGTGTTCGGTGCATAAGCGCCATCAATGTGTCGCAATAAGTCCGAAAGCATTTGCAAAGCGGTAAGATTCATAAATAAAACTCGTAAATAGCCAATTTGGCTCATTATAAGGTCAGAAAGAATTGATAACAAGTGCGCAAATTCGTGCAGCAAGGGCTTTGCTTAGGTGGAGTTCGGCAGATCTGTCGGAACTTTCTGGAGTGGGCAACGCTACGATTAAGCGCCTTGAAGTAATGGAGGGCGTACCTTCCGGACAGGTGCGTACCTTGATGGCGATTAAGCAGGCACTTGAGGCCGCCGGAGTTGAGTTCATAGGCGCCCCAGATGATCGACCTGGGGTCAGGCTGTCAGGTTTGCCTACGCAGCAATTCCCAAGCAGGACATAAAGTGGGGCGGGACATGACCGAAAAGAAAACTCCTTCAAAAGCAATTCAAGTTACCCATTCATCAATTAGTCAGTTGGCTGGGGCATCGCCAGTCCTGCCTGGTGAGTCAGCCGAGCTTTACCAATTCGCGCTAGCTTCTACGGTCAAGGAGCTTGGCGCAGAGACGCCGTTACAGATCTATCTTGCAGAAAAGATTTTCGAGTGCCTGTGGTGGATGCGTCGATACGAAAACCAAAAGCATGCCACCCTCATTCGCAGCATGGCCAGTGCACTGGACCCCAACAAAATCGTTGGTGATGTGTCAAAGCGAGAGGCGTGGGTGATGGAGGCCTTGTTTGCAAACCGTATTGATGATGAGTTCAATGAGCTGCTTAAAAAAGAAAACTTGACACTGGACTCCTTGAACCAAAAGGCATTTGCTAAAAGCCGCACCGCGTTAGAAAACCTTGATCAAATGATTGCGCTTAAAGCTAAAACGCTGACGGGTTTTCAGGCGTCATATGAGGTACTGGTTAACCGCAAGGTCAACATTGAGCGCATGCAGCTACAGAATGCTTTGATGCAAAGAGACCTCGGTGCTATCGAAAACGCAGCCGCCAATGACAAAGCCAGCAAGCCCCCTAAAGCGACAGGCCAATAGGCGCAACGCTTTACGTTCAACTGGTCCGAAGACGCAGGTGGGCAGGCGGCGCTCATCGTTGAATTCTCTCAGCCACGGGCTCACAGTGCCTCTGCAAGTTGGCGTACACGATCCATTGGTGGTTTCAATCGTTGGAATGATTGAGCAAGAGGGGCTTGATTCGCAAACGGGGTTTGAGCTTGCTGCCAAGATCTTGGAGTACGAGCGTAATCTGACCTATCAAAGGGCGCTCTATTTGCAGGATCCATTGGTAGGGCTCAGCTATCAATTGCCAACACAGCAAGAGCAGGCTCAGGGTGTTCGAGAGCTTTTTGGCACTGAAATAGACTTGTTTGACGACTACTTGGATTGTGAGCGGTTCAACAAGCGTCAAGTCCCCGATAAAGACCTAAAGTTCATTTTTAACAGCAAGTTGAAGATGCAAAAGTTGTGGATCAGGATGGACTCCAAAAGGCAAAAAGACAAAATTAAGCAGGCCACAGACTCTCTCAGGTACCTAAAACGATCAAGTAATCAGCTGATGAAGACCTTGAAGTCCCTGGGTAATGCTCAGCGCTGAATGCCCAGCGACTAAGTAAATTTACAAAACGAAGCCAATTGGCGAGGTTGAGAGTGAAAAGATGATCAAAAATCATATTAAATATGATAAAATAATCCATGCCTAAAGGGAAGAAGCATGGATGAATCACTAACCCACGAAGAAAAAGAAATTATCAAACGAGCTCTGCGAGGACTGATGGTTTCATTGATCGCATTTATGCTGACTCGCAACGTCACACAAGCTGATCTTCCGGTGTGGCAGCTAAGCATTAGCTTGGGAATGATGGCTTGCTTTCAGTCGATGTTTGGATTTGTTCGAGTTGCCCTTGCAATTGTTGTGTTGGAGGTCCTATTTCCAATTCCGATCATTACGGAGTTGATCAAGCATTTTTGATCGCTGAGAATTTTTTGCGACATTAGAGCAAGTCGCAATGTTATAAATTTGCGTGCATGGCGGACGCCAAAGTTAAAACCTCCAAGAGCTTGCTAAGTGAAGAAATGTCTGATTGATAGCCCGATATGGGGGATTAGCAAACTTCTCCTGCCTACTGATTGGTCTGCTCATTCATCCATGTGCGAATGGTTGAACTAATTAGTTTTGGCGCAGCTTGAGGTCTCCATCGGATGGCGCTTTCCCAAAGAGGCTTGTCATCATTTTCTAAATGCAATAACTCAAGCCTAAACTGAGTCTTAATTGAATTGGGTAATGAATGATTCAGCCAGAGTGATGATTCGAGAAAATCGATTCGACGAAAAGCAATTTCGGAAAACTTAAGTGACAGCGATGGATGTTTAGATATCCATCGAATAGCACCTTCTAAGTTATAGCTCAAGAGCTTGCCACTTTTATGATCTCTAAATTCAAAGTCTGGTGGCGGCGCGATTACAGCTTTGCGAAGATTCATATGTCAACTGATCTAAGTCCTTAGGTGTTGTTTTTCATGCCTGGGGCACAGCGACAGGCGTTGAATTCGAACTAATTGCTAGCACACGTAATTCGCCAATGATTTTGGACAGCTGCCGATCAAGACTGTTTTGGTATCGCTGCAAAGAAGCTAATCGATCCATGTCCGGCATTGCTGCAAGTTGAGCAATTAATAGTGTGTGTTGGGGGTGTTGGCTTGCCAAAGAGGGGATGAGTTGTTTTTCTTGCGCGCGCATCTCGGCTAATCCTCTCGCCTTTTGAAAAAGAGCGGCCTCAATTTTCTGGAGTCTTCGCATTTTGACCATAGTAGTGGCCATGCGTTCAACTTGGAGAAGAAGCGTGGTGGTTTGTGCGTTGTATTCAAGACATAAATTATTAAAAAGATCTTGGTACTCAAATTCCTCAGTTGAATCAATCCATCCAGATACGTGAATTCCTGTTTTGATGGCATTGCGAGATGATGTGATTTTTCCAGCCGAGGTTTTTGGTCCCGTTTGGCCTACTGAGACTTTTTTGGGGGATCTATTGGAAGTGCTCATCTTTGCTCAAAGTAAAAGAATTGTGAGGCAAGTTTACGAGGCAGATCACGCAACGATCCTCGTGAAAAATAAAAAAATGCAAAACGAAATGAGGTGGCGCGCATAGAATTGGCAATATGACAATTTTGATAACTGGCTGCGCAGGTTTTATTGGCAGCAATTTCGTGCACACATGGCTTGCTGACTCAGATGAGCAGCTTGTAAATTTAGACAAGCTCACTTATGCCGGCAATTTAGAAAATCTAAAAAGCCTCGAGGGTGATAAACGACATGTCTTTGTTAAGGGGGACATTGGTGACCGAGCCTTGGTGTCCAAGCTATTGAGTGAGCACAATCCCCGCGCGGTTCTCAACTTCGCTGCTGAAAGCCACGTAGACCGCTCCATCCACGGCCCCGGTGATTTCATTGAAACCAATGTGATGGGCACGTTCAACTTGCTCGAAAGCGTGCGCGCATATTGGCAAGATTTACCTGCGTCAGACAAAGAGGCATTCCGCTTTTTGCATGTCTCTACCGACGAGGTGTATGGCACGCTCTCGCCCACCGACCCACCGTTTGCCGAGACCAAAACCTACGAGCCCAACAGCCCCTACTCAGCCAGCAAGGCCGCTAGTGACCACTTGGTGCGTGCATGGCATCACACCTACGGCTTGCCTGTGCTGACCACCAATTGCAGCAACAACTATGGGCCTTATCACTTTCCAGAAAAGCTCATTCCTTTGGTGTTGCTCAATGCGCTGGCTGGCAAACCGCTGCCCATTTATGGCGACGGCCAGCAAGTCCGTGATTGGCTCTACGTGCAAGACCACTGCCGCGCCATTGCGCGCGTGCTAGAAGCCGGCAAAGTAGGCGAGACCTACAACATCGGTGGCTGGAACGAAAAGCCTAACCTTGAAGTGGTCAACACCCTTTGCTCGGTGCTGGATGAGCTGCAACCTCGCGCCGATGGCAAACGCTACGCCGAGCAAATTACCTACGTCAAAGACCGTCCAGGCCATGACCGACGCTATGCCATTGATGCCTGCAAGATTGAGCGTGAGCTGGGCTGGAAGCCGCAAGAAACGTTTGAAACCGGCATCCGCAAAACCGTGCAGTGGTACTTGGCCAACCAAGCATGGGTAGAAGGCGTGACCAGCGGTGCTTACCGCCAGTGGGTGGGGCAACACTACGGTGCCTAAGGCCAAGCCAATGCTCAAAATTTTGCTCTTAGGCAAAAACGGCCAAATCGGCTGGGAGCTGCAACGCAGCTTGGCACCCTTGGGTGAGGTGTTGGCGCTCGACCGCCACAGCACTACCTATTGCGGTGATTTGTCAAAGCCCGAGCAACTGGCGCAAACGGTGCTCGAGTACAAGCCAGACTTCATCGTGAATGCGGCAGCACACACGGCGGTCGACAAAGCCGAGTCGGAGCCCGAGCTGGCAAGAGTTTTAAATGCCGATGCGCCTGCGGCTTTGGCACAAGCCGCCGTCCAAGTGGGGGCTTGGATGGTGCATTACTCGACCGACTATGTGTTTGATGGCAGTGGCACGCACGCAAGGCAAGAGGGGGAGGGCACAGGTGCGCTCAACGTGTATGGCCAAACCAAGCTGGATGGCGAAAAAGCGATCGTGGCCAGCGGCTGCAAGTATTTGATTTTTCGCACCAGCTGGGTGTATGCCGCACGTGGTGGCAACTTTGCCAAAACCATGTTGCGCTTGGCGCAAGAGCGCGACAAGCTGACGGTCATCAACGACCAACATGGTGCACCCACTGGTGCCGATCTTGTTGCCGACGTGACGGCGCATGCCATGCGCCGAGTGCTGAATACGCAAAACATTTCATTCAGTGGGGTGTACCACCTTGTTGCCTCGGGCGAAACCACCTGGCATGGCTATGCCAGCCACGTGATTGCTCAGGCCAAAGCACAGAGGCCCGAGGTGGGCTGGCAAGTGAGCGAAATTGCTGCAGTGCCAACCCGCGCATTTTCCACGCCGGCCGCGAGGCCGCTCAACTCGAGGCTCTGCAACACCAAACTTCAACAGGCATTTGGCCTTGTGTTGCCCACGTGGCAACAAGGTGTAGAGCGCATGTTGGCCGAAATACTGTAAATGAGAAAACAGCCATGACCAAACAACGCAAAGGCATCATCCTCGCAGGTGGCTCGGGTACGCGCCTCTACCCCGTCACGCAAGCTGTGAGTAAGCAGCTCATGCCCGTGTACGACAAGCCGATGATTTACTACCCCCTCACCACGCTGATGCTGAGTGGTATTCGTGAGGTGTTGGTTATCTCTACCCCGCAAGACACGCCACGTTTCTCCGAGTTGTTGGGTGATGGCAGCCAATGGGGCATGAGCATTCAATACGCAGTTCAGCCGACCCCCGACGGGCTCGCGCAAGCGTTCATCATTGGCAAAGACTTTGTGGCAGATCACCCCAGTGCGTTGGTGTTGGGCGACAACATTTTTTATGGTCACGATTTGGCCAAGCAGCTGCACAGTGCTTATGTTCGCACCAGTGGCGCGAGTGTGTTTGCCTACCATGTGCACGATCCAGAGCGCTATGGCGTGGTGGAGTTTGATAGTCAATTCCGTGCGTTGAGCATTGAAGAGAAACCTGCAAAGCCCAAGAGCAACTACGCGGTAACGGGCTTGTACTTCTACGACGAGCAGGTTTGTGGCATTGCAGCCGATGTGAAACCATCGCGCCGCGGCGAGCTGGAAATTACCGATGTGAACAAGCGCTATTTAGAGTTTGGCCAGTTGAATGTCGAGATCATGGGCCGCGGTTATGCATGGTTGGATACGGGTACACACGACAGTTTGCATGAGGCTGCAGGCTTTATTGCCACGCTGCAAAGGCGCCAAGGTTTGATGGTGGCTTGCCCAGAGGAAATTGCGTTTAGTCAAAAGTGGATTGACGCTGCAACTTTGCAAAAGCTGGCCACGCCTCTGTCAAAGAACGGTTACGGACAGTACTTGTTGAGTTTGTTAAAGTAGGCCGATGACCTATCAAGTGACACAAACGCCCCTCGAGGGCGTTTTAGTTTTAGAGCCCAAGGTGTTTGGTGATGCACGTGGCTTCTTTTTTGAAAGCTTCAACGCCCGTGACTTTGAGCAAGTCACTGGTTTAAAAGAGACCTTCGTACAAGATAACCACAGCAAGTCAGCCAAAGGCGTGTTGCGTGGGTTGCATTACCAAACTCAACACGCGCAAGGCAAACTGGTGCGTGTGACGCAAGGTGCAGTATTTGATGTGGCGGTCGATATTCGCCAAGGTTCGCCTACGTTTGGGCAGTGGTTCGGTTTGGAGTTGTCTGCTGAAAATAAAAAACAGATGTGGATACCGGCAGGGCTTGCGCATGGTTTTTTGGTTACCAGCGAGAGCGCCGAGTTTTTGTACAAAACGACAGACTATTACCACCCAGAATTTGAACGTAGTTTGCTTTGGAGCGATCCTGCTATCAGCATTGAATGGCCGTTGCATGTGTTGGATGGCGAGCCTTTATTGGCGGATAAGGATGCCAATGCCCAGGGTTTGGTTTTGAAAGATTGAAAAACATGTTTGGCAAGATCGCCGTGATCGTCAAGGCGTATGCATTTTTTGCCTTGGCATTCTCGGTGTTTGGATTGATGTTTGCGATGCGCCCCGTGACGTGGCTGCCCACGCTTGTTTTTTTGTCGTGCGGGCTTGCGTTCTTGGCCAATGCAAAATACCGAGATGAAGTGCTCAGCTTAAGCGTAAACAAAGATTTACGTTGGATCGCCATGCCATTTGTTGCATGGTTTGCTACGTGTTTATTTGTAGGTGTTTGGCATTGGGGTTTTGCTAAGTACGCATTTCCAGACAACCCATTTCGAATTCTTCTCGCCGTAAGCGCGTTGGCGCTTGCTGTGCATGCTTCTGCCAAAAAGTCATTTGTGATCGGCTTGTTGGTGGCCAGTGTCTGCGCAGCTCTGAGTGTCTTGTATGGGTATGTGATGGCTGATACGCATTACCCACGTATCAGCGGAACGACGAATCATCCGATTTATTTTGGAAATTTCTCGGCCATGTTGGTGGTACTGCTGATAAGTATGGCCGCATTGGATGCTTGTTTAAAAACGACACTGCGTCTAGTTTGTATGTTGGGCTCAGTGTTGGCGTTTGGTGCTGTGATCGCATCTCAATCACGGTCGTCATTCGTTGTGTTGTTATGTTTGGTGCCCCTGTTGTTGATGCGAACGACGGATCGGTTTCATCGCAACCTTGTTCGTTTTGCTTATGCCTTTGTGTTGAGTTGTGCTCTGCTGGTTGCGTTAACGCCTAGTCTCCAAGAGCGGCTGCGATTGAAGGAGTCCGTCAGCGACATTGAAATGATTGACTCAAACAACTACCAAGGTTCGATAGGGTCGCGTTTGGCGATGTGGCAAGCTGCTTGGCGTATGTTCAAAGCTCACCCCGTGGTGGGCATAGGACCTCACAAATTCCAATCTGAGTTCATCAAAAAAATGGAAAGTGGAGAAGTCCCCAGAGCCGACTCCGAGCACAACCAACCGCACAATGACATGTTGAATGCGGCGGCAACTGGGGGTGTTCTTAAACTGTTCGCGTATCTATTTTTGATGGTTGGGCCATTCGTGTTTTTTTATAAAAGATACAAAGTCAACCAAGCCGATGTGGATCGACGTATTGCTCCGATTCTGGGAATGCAAGTGGTGGGCGCCTTTTTCTTAACGGGGCTGACCAATTCAAACTTTGACCAGCAAATTTATAGCACCACCTATGCCGCGTTGGTTTGTGTGTTGGCGGGTTTGAGTTCGTTTGAAGTTAACGCAGTCGAGCCATCCACCCCGTCAACCCCAGCAGTCCCAAGCCGCTAACCAGTGCAAACGCAGCCATGTGCGGCTCTGCATTCATTGGAGTAGCCAACCCCAAAGGTGCCAATAAAACACTGGCTTGCAACACACCCAGTGCCATGCAAGCCCACGAATAAGCGCTTGCTGATTGCGTTTGAAAAGGCCGGTGGCTAAACGCCGCCGACAAGCACGCACTACCTTGCCACAGCACCAGTGGCGCAATATAAGGCCACACGCCATGCCAGCGCGGGTCAAGCCAGCCTTGATACAGCGCTACCGCGCACGACAGACCCAGCACGATGACGCAGGCGAATGCGCCTAGGCCAATCCACCACGGGTTAGCCCATGCGGTTTTCGTGGGGTGGCGGCTTTGTGCCAATGCCACTTGTGCCCACGCCATGTGCACCACCGCTGGCAAGAAGCCCAGCACGCGCAGCAGGGCGCTCATCCAACCGGTTTCTTCTGCGCCATACAAACGTTGCCACACGACGATGATGGCAGTGGCGAGCAACGCGTCTACCAACGTGTGTGCCATGCGCAGTGCTGCGCTGCGTGGGTCTGATTGGCTTGTACTGTTGGAGGCTTGCGTATTTCCCTGATGCGCTGGCTGTGAATCTTCGAGCGCGTGCAAGGCTGGTACCAACCACGCAGCACCCACGGCATAGCCCAGCAGGGCTGACAGCAGCAAGGTTGGGCCATTCCAATCCAACGATGCGCCTACCAGCACGGCGGTGAGTGCAGTCGCTGCCGCAGTCATCGGCGGCAGCACACGCACGGCGGCTTGTTGCCACGCCGCCCCCACGCGCAGTGTGAAGCTTTGCGCCAACATCCAGCCCATTTGGCAAAACGCCAGCAGCAGCGCCCAGAGCAAAGCAGGCCATAGCGCGAGTTGGCTGAACCACACGGCCAGCGCGGCGATGGGTAGCAAGCCCCCGCCACGCAACGTGCTGGCGCGCCATGCGTGTTGCGCTGCAATGTGTGCGGGTTGGTGTTGGTTGGCGAGTAGCCCGAGTTGCGACTGAGCCAGCGCCAAGGTCATCCAGAAGAAAGCAATTTGGCTGATGACCGAAAACTCCCCCACTTCTTGCGGCGTGAACAGTCGCAGCATCAGCAACGCAAACGCGACTTGCGTGGCAAACGCCACGGCACTGGAGAGCGCAACCACGCGGCTGGTATTCAACGCGCACCGCCTGACATGATGTG
>Ga0228701_1000673_pt1 | contig 26664 bp, 28 predicted proteins | sample McNCre117_Aug_MG_2_FD_178017 | JGI IMG/M metagenome (GOLD analysis project Ga0228701, IMG submission 178017) | Freshwater microbial communities from McNutts Creek, Athens, Georgia, United States - 11-17_Aug_MG | ecosystem: Environmental > Aquatic > Freshwater > Creek | place: USA: Georgia... | reverse complement strand
TACTGGCCTCAAGGCCATAAAACGCCTCGGATTCCGGTCCGAGGCGTTTTTATTTGAACCGGATTTTGCACTCGCAAAACATTTCGTGTAAAGTCATAGAGGTTCTACGGGCCTATAGCTCAGGTGGTTAGAGCGCTTCACTGATAATGAAGAGGTCGGAGGTTCAAGTCCTCCTAGGCCCACCAGGAAGCTTCTTCACCAAAAGAAGGTTCTGAACCGAAGTAACAAAGGCACCACCCAGATTCAAATCCGGGGACTTAGCTCAGTTGGTAGAGCACCTGCTTTGCAAGCAGGGGGTCAGGGGTTCGACCCCCCTAGTCTCCACAGCAGAAAACACCTCTCAGAAATGGGAGGTGTTTTGCTTTAACGGATGCGCATAAAAACTAAACTTGAGGCATGACTAACACATTCGCAGGTAAGCACGCTTTCGTTTCAGGTTCATCTCGCGGCATCGGCGCTCAGGTAGCGGCCATGCTCGCAGCCAAGGGTGCAACCGTGGCCATCAACTACCGTGACAAGGTAGTGCGCGCCGAGAAGGTTGCGAACGGCATCATCGAAGCCGGCGGCAAGGCGATTGTGGTTGGCGCAGACCTGACCGACTACTCGAGCATCGATGCTCTAGCGGCGACCCTTAAGGAGAAGTTCGGTCACCTAGACCTGCTAGTTCTTAACGCGTCAGGCGGTATGGAGGCCGGCAAGGGCGAGGACTACGCGATGAAGCTAAACCGCGACGCTCAGGTCAACCTAGTCAACACCCTGCTTCCGTTGCTTGGTCAGGGTTCGAAGATTGTTTTCGTGACCAGCCACCAGGCACACTTCATCCGTGAGGTTGAGACCATGCCTGAATACGTTCCAGTCGCACTTTCAAAGCGCGCCGGCGAGGATGCGCTTCGTGACATGATTCCGTCATTCACCGAGAAGGGCATCGAGTTCGTTGTTGTGTCTGGTGACATGATCGAGGGAACCGTAACCGCGACACTGCTAGACCGACTAAACCCGGGTGCCATCGATGCACGCAAGGAAGCGGTCGGCAAGCTTTACAACGTCGAAGAGTTTGCAGCCGAGATCGTGAAGGCGGCTGAGGCTCCGGCCCCGGCAAACAACACGGTACTCGTGGGTGACACCGGTTACTTCACCAAGTAAGTCGACTTAGGCTTTAGGCATGAACAGTCGAGAGCCGCGCGATAAGAAGGGCAACCTTCGCCGCAAGCTCTACGAGATGCCCGGTTATATCAAGCTAGCTCTTGAAGAGAACGCAGTTCGAGCCGATTACGACCACCGGCCGCCTTACCAGCGCAACGATTACATTGCCTGGATCGACCGGGCGGTGCGGCCAGACATCCGTGCGAAGCGGCTCAATCAGATGATCGACGAACTGAAAAAGGGTGGCGTCTACATGCGCATGGATCACCCGGCATCGAAGAAGTAGGAGCGGACATGGCTGACGAATATCTCGGGCTCTTCACGATCATGAGCTTCACCGCACTGAGCCTCGGCTCGGTTCTGCTGAGCGTCCTGACCCGAACCAGCAAGGGCAATCGCGCGTTTGCGATCATCCTCGCGGTTTTCTCGATCGTCATCGGCCTGTATGTCTGGATGAATGTAACCGAGGGTGGAATCTTGGCGGCCCTATTCGGTGCCAGCTCGCTAGCCATTGCCATCTGGCCTCGCTCGAAGCGACCTAAGTAAACTACAAAACATGTTTGCATTCCTGCCGGGCTTCTTCACCGGGCTATCACTGATCATTGCCATCGGCGCACAGAATGCTTTTGTCATTCGACAGGGCCTAACCCGTCGTTATGTGTTCACGGTTGTGGCAATCTGCACGGTCATTGATGCTTCGCTGATTGCCCTCGGCATCGGCGGGCTCGGCGCTGCGATTGCCGGTTTGCCTTGGTTGCTCGAGGCAATCCGCTGGTTTGGTGTTGCCTACTTGACCTGGTTCGGCATCAAATCGGTGATCAGCGCGACCAAATCGCAGTCCCTCGACCCGTCGGGTGTTGAGAGCAAGTCGGCCGGAAAGGTAATCACCACAGTCTTGGCGATGAGCCTGCTGAACCCGCATGTTTACCTCGACACCGTGATTTTTGTTGGCGGTGTCGGCAACACCTTTGGCCAAAACCGCTGGTCATTCGCGCTGGGTGCAATGCTCGCCAGCCTGTTCTGGTTCACCAGCATCGGTTACGGTGCCAAGGCCGCTTCGAAGTTCATGTCTAAGCCGATTTTCTGGAAAGTCTTGGATGGCGTGATCGCCGTGATCATGTTCAGCCTGGCCCTGACGCTAGTCTTCTTCAAGTTCTAAACAATTAGCCCGTTCGGAGAAATAAATGACTCAATGCAACGTAGTAGCAATCTTCAAGCCGAAGGCAGAATTTGCCGACGAGGTCCGCGCACTCCTATCTGAGGTTGCCGTTGAGGTGCGCACTGAAATGGGCTGTGTTTTCTATGACCTATTTCAGGAAGTAGATGGCCGCTTCTGGTTTATTGAGGCTTGGACCAGCCGTGAACTTTGGGACGCGCACAATGCCGCTCCTAGCGTTGCAAGAATCACCGCCGGCATAGAGGGCAAACTCGAAGAACCGGTGTCAGTTCACGAAATGTATTTGGCCAACTAGCAACGCACTACTGCTTCGAGTCGGCACCCTTGACGTTTCCGGCCCCGCTCGCAAAGACAATGGTGAGGACAAGAAAGAGCGCGATCACATAGAACATGTTGGTCACACCCCAAACCTGACCCAGAAACCCGAGTGCTGGGGGGCCAACCAAGAAGGCTAGATAGCCAGAGCTTGCCACAAAGGCAACTTTTCGAGCCGGATTCTCACCCTCACCGGCTGCTGATAGAAATAGCGGGAAGCCGAGAGCCACTCCGCAACCCCATAGAACTGCACCGACGAACGCGGCATAAATGTTGTGCGAGAGGATAATCAGCAAGAGTCCAAGAACGCCCGCGAAGGCCAAAACTTGTAGTGTGCGACCTTTGCCAAATCGATCGGCTATTTTTCCACCAAAGAATCGGATCGTGGTCATCGCGGCTAGAAGAGTCGCGAAACCAAGGCCTGCGGTAGTTGTGGACACCTTGAAATCATCAACTAGGGCAATCGCCAACCAGTCATTTGAGGCGCCCTCCGCCACCGTGGCTCCGAGGATTCCAAGCGCCAAGAAAATCACCGTGCGACTGCGCCAAACGGCCACTCTTGGAGCTTTCGCTAGTTCACCGTCCTTGTGCTTTTGCTCGATTCCGTTACCGCGGGGCAAATGCCTCGCGGTGAAGATAGGCACACTTAGATTTATAACGGTGAAGACGATCATCTGAAGCAGCAGTGAGATGTGCAATGTGGTTGCTAAGGTGCCAATTCCGGCTCCAGTGAAGGTGCCGATCGAGAAAGCCGCGTGCATTTTTGGCAAAGCAGTCTTGCCAGATGCTGTTTCAATAGCTGAGCCATCTACGTTTATACCGACATCGCCGAAGCCCATGCCAAGGCCTGCCACCAGAGCGAACAAAGCGTATCCCGCAGGAATGTGGTTCACGATAAATATCGTTTCAACAAGCAGGCCAAGGGTCATCACAGTCACACCGGTCATGATGGCAATGCGTGTGCCGAATCTAGCGATAAACCGACCGGCCTGAGTAACCGAGACAATCGATCCAATCGAACCAATGAAAAGTATTATCCCGAGCTCGGAGGTTGTGACGTTTACAAGGTTGCGCACCTCGGGTAGACGAACCATGAGTGAAGCCCAGCCCATTCCAAAGATGGTGAAGTAAACCACGATAGAGGTATGCCACGCCTTGAGGTTGGCCGGTGCCTTGAAAGTCGCCATTACGTCAGTCTAAACGGGAACTAATCGGGTTCAGTTGTGGTTATTGAGAGAATGAGCATCCCAAATGTAGAACTGACCATGTTAAATGGTGCCAAGTCGAACTTTGCAGACTTTGCCGGCATGACCGTCCTCGTGGTCAATGTTGCCTCAAGGTGTGGACTCAGTCCGCAGTACGAAGCACTCGAGGAATTGCAAAAGAAGTATGGGGCGCGCGGCTTTACCGTTTTGGGCGTGCCATCCGGGCAGTTCATGCAAGAGCTAAAGAACAGCGATGATATCGCCGAATACTGTTCAACAACCTGGGGAGTAACTTTTCCTATGACGGAGAAGACACCGGTTAATGGCCGAGGCCGCCACCCACTTTATAAAGAACTTGTGAAGATCAAGGATGCCCACGGCCTTGCAGGGCCGATTATGTGGAACTTCGAGAAGTTCTTGATTCTGCCGAACGGTGAGGTGCGGCGCTTTCGCCCGACTACCAAGCCAGATGCGCCAGAAATTGTCGAACTGATCGAGGCGAACCTGACCAAATAGATTGGCTGGGCTAAAGCTTGATTCGCCAGAGGAACAACGCTGCAACAAACCCTAGGGTGCCAGAAATAAGCAACGGAACGATTCCGAACCCGGCGCCAAGGGACCAAGTAAGTCCAGCCCAAATGCCGGCTACCAGGATGCCGAGACCGCCTAGGCCTTGAAGCCTCGATTGCACCGTTAGTTGCTGGTGGTCGGCTGCGAGTTTAGACACCCAAGACTTGCCAACCACGTCGTTGGCCGCGGCAAAACCACCATAAACCACAATCAGACCGACCGCCAAGATGTGATTGTTGGTTAGACCTAGGCCGAAATAAGCAATAGAGAAGCAGACCAAACCAACCGCGTAAACGTTTTGTGGCTTGAGTCGGTCGGCCAGCACGCCGAATGGAAAATTCAAAGCGGCATAGGCAATGTTGAAGGTCAGATAAGCTCCGACCACCTCGGTGACCGCCCAGCCCTCTTGGCTTAGGTGCAGCAATAGCAGGGCATCCGGAAAGTTGACCAGGGCAAAAATAGATAGAATCCAGATCAGACGAGTAAGTTTTGGGGAGAGTTGCTGAGTGTTCTCTGGCGAGACATCTGCCTTGGCGAGCTTGGAGAGACGCTTGGTTTCGGGTTCTTGATCTTTGATAAAAAGCACGGCGACCACGGATAACACCGCAGGGATTACCGCGACCCACAACACCTGCCGGATGTTTCCGTCGAAGGCGGCGAGCAACAGCAACGCCAGAATCGGCCCGATTACCGCACCAGTGGTGTCGGCGGTTCGGTGAAACCCGATCACACGTCCACGGTGAGCCTTGTCAATGCCCTGAACCAGAATTGCGTCACGTGCCGCAGAGCGCATTCCCTTGCCCAGTCGGTCGACAACTCGTCCAACCATGACCAGCGGCCACATGCCAGCCAGGGCGATGATTAGTTTCCCGAGAGCGGCCCCGCCGTAACCGAGAAATACCATTAGTTTGCGGGGCAGCAACCGGTTCATCCATGCGCTGGAGAGTTTGGTGATTGCCATGGCGCCTTCGGCCAAACCCTCGATCGCGCCGACCACTGCAGCCGGAGCACCGAGCACTGTGTTCAAGAAGATCGGCATGATCGGGTAAAGCATCTCGCTCGCCGCATCTTGCAACAGTGAAACCCAAGAAATGGCAAATAAGTTGCGAGTCAGCCAAATCGGCCGATTGGGTTTCTTCATGTTTTCGAGTCTAGGTATCAAAGTGGCGATATAAACGCGCTATAGGGTTTGAGTATGCAGAATTTAGAGCTTATTAATCTCGAAAGAATAACTTCCTTTGAGCGTACAGAGCGTGGAATAAGCGCACAGGTAGATGGTGAGATTCTTACCCTCGACGTCGTTAAGGAAGATTTAGTTCGCTTGGCGATCAGCCGCGGTGGCAGTTTTGATGAAAACCCGACCTATGCTCTTGCAATCGACCCCCTGGCCAAGGACGTGGCAACCGCTGAATTCAATGTGAGCGAGTCGGCTGGAAAAATTCATCTCACAACCTCGGCGATGGTCCTTGAGGTAGTAAAGCACCCGTTTGCAATCAACGCCTATCGAACTGACGGCTCCACAATTTTTGAATCCGCACATACTGAAACTGGCGAATCTCTGGCGTACGGGTATCTAAATGACGTCTTTGTGGTGCGACGCAAAATTGGCCAACTGGATCCCATTTATGGCCTAGGCGAAAAAACTGGAACCTTCAATCGCCGCGGCCGTGATTTCACGATGTGGAATCTCGACGTTCTGAATCCTAATGACTCGGGTGAATTCACTTCTGCTCACCCCGACACAGACCCAAGATCAGATATCACAAGCACCGAATTCGACCCTTATTACATGACCATCCCGTTTTTCTATCACCAGGATGCCAAGACCTCGGCAATTAGCGGTTCCTACGTAGATAACAGTTATCGCGGATACTATGACTTCAGCGGTAGCGACAGTTATCAAATTAGGTTTGATGGCGGACAATTTACCGAGTTCATCTTTGCTGGTCCGAGCATGGAGTCGATTCTTCAGGATTACACCTGGTTAACGGGCCGCACCAATTTGCCGCCAATCTGGGCTTTGGGTTTTCACCAATGTCGTTGGAAAGACTATGTTCAGTCAGATATCGAAGGCCTAGCCAAGAAATATCGAGAACTCAATATCCCGATTGACACCCTCTGGTTGGACATCGATTACATGGATGAATATCGCGTATTCACCTGGGATGAAAAACGCTACCCCGATGCAGAGGGTTTGCTTGAACGCTTGAAGGCCCAGGGCATTAGGGTGATCACCATCATTGATCCAGGTGTGAAGCTCGACCCTGGATATTCCGTCTATGACGAGGGCCTGGCCAAAGGGCTTTTTGCGACGACAGAGTCCGGTTCAACTTATATCGGTCAAGTTTGGCCCGGCAAGACTGCGTTTCCTGACTTCGTGCAAGAGGAGGCGCGGCAATGGTGGGGTCAGCTTAATGCCGAACACGTAAAGAGTGGAATCGCTGGTATTTGGAACGACATGAATGAGCCGGCTACAGGCGCTATTTCGGCAGATTCCATGCGCTTTGGTGCCGGTAAGTTCTCGCAGGAGCGATATCACAACACTTATGCGCTCTTGATGGCAATGGGCACGCACGAAGGACTGCTGGAGGCAATGCCTGAGCTCCGAACCTTTATCCTTTCTCGGGCCGGTTCCGCAGGCATTCAGCGGTATGCGGCCAACTGGATGGGCGACAACGTTTCGCGTTTTGAACACCTGTGGCTAAGCATTCCGATGGGTGCTGCTCTAAGTATCTCGGGCCAATCATTCGTCGGGGCAGATTTCGCTGGATTCGGCGAAGATGCAACGGCGGAACTCATGCTTCGTTGGACCCAATATGGTGCCCTAACTCCCTTTGCCAGAAACCACACGATGAAGGGAACGGTAGATCAATATCCCTGGAGTTTTGGCAAAGAAGTCGAATCAGGCGTTCGCAGTGCATTAGAACTTCGCTATCGACTCCTTCCTTACATTTATTCGGCCTTTGTTAGGGCATCTGAGACCGGTGCCCCAATTCAGCGACCATTGATCTTTAACTATCAGTTTGACGAAAATGTTCGCAATCTGGATGACCAATACCTGTTTGGCAGTGACTTGCTTGTGGCTCCAATTGTCGAAGAAGGTAAACGAGACCGAGAGGTATATCTCCCTGAAGGCGAATGGTTCAACTGGAACACGGGCGAACACCTCCACGGTAATCAGACCATTGTCGCCGACGCACCGATCGAATACATTCCAGTGTTCGCTCGCGGAGGCTCGGTCATTCCGATGTTGATCGAAACCCCGCAAAGCACCGATGGGCTGGCTCCAAAGGCTCTTGAATTACACATTTTTGTGCCTCAGGCGGATGGTGAGTGGACGTCAGAAATTCAAGAGGATGACGGCCTAACCAACCTCGCACTCGAGGGTAAGCGCATTAGAACCACGTTCAATGTGACTCGAAACGGAAAATCAGTTGTTTTGAGCGCCTCCTCTACTGGGAAGGGTTTCGAGGAATTTGTGCGTGAAAGTTTTGAGATAGTTTGGCACACAGCCGACCGCCTCAACGGTTCGCGAGTGCTGATCGCTAATTCAGGGGAGGCCTTTTCTATTTCCCTCGATGGTGATGTTCTGCGTATCGACAAATGAGCGAGTCAATCAAGGTAGATGTTTGGTCTGACGTCGCCTGCCCTTGGTGCTACATCGGCAAGCGCAAGCTTGAGAATGCCATTTCGGCGTTCAGCGCCGAGGGCAGCCAAACCCCGATCCAGGTCGAATATCACAGCTTTTTGCTAAACCCAGATATGCCGGTTGACTACGAGGGTAGCCAGACCGACTATCTCGCCGAACACAAGGGCATGCCGCGCGATCAGGTGATTTCGATGACCGAACGTTTGGTTGGCATCGCTGCATCCGTGGGTCTGAAATATGACATGGAACACATGCACATGACCAACACCGTGCTGGCTCACCAGCTGCTGCAATACGCCAAGACCCAGGGCAAGCAGGTCGAAATGAAGGAGCGCATCATGTCGGCTCACTTCGTTGAGGCCCTGCACGTTGGTCGCGCAGATGTCTTGGCCCAGCTGGCCGCCGAGGTCGGTCTGGATCGCACCGAGGTAATGCGAGTGCTGGAGTCTGGCGAGTACCTGCCGGCATTCGAGGCCGACATTGAGCAAGCCCGCGCCTATGGCATCAGCGGTGTGCCGTTCTTTGTGATCGATGGCAAGTATGGAATCTCAGGCGCGCAAAATCCGGAGACTTTCGTCGGGGCGTTCAATCAGATTCTCGAAGAGCGCGGCTAAGCGCCTAAGTCAACCAGTCGCAGAGGGAAACTAACCCTCGGTTGACTCGGTGCTTACGTCGTTCCAGAGGTCTTCTTCTTCAGGCTTCAACACCGAATACGCAACCACTGCGGTGACGGCAATGGCAAGACCGACGGCAACCCAGCCGTAAACTGGGTTCTTCGCCTCTTTGGCTACACGCTTCGCGGCCTTCTTAGCGGTCGCACTGGTCGCCGCCGATGCCTTCTTTGCGCCGGCGGTTGCTTCATCCCAGATTTCGCTAATAGCGGGCAACAGTTCGAGCAAATCGTGTAGGTCGAGTTTCTTAGCCATGAAACAATAGTAGGCATGACTGCACACACTTCAGTAGCGACCATCAACACAAACCATGGCGCAATCAAAATCAACCTATTCGGCAACCACGCTCCAAAGACCGTCGAGAACTTCGAAGGCTTGGCTACCGGTTCAATCGAGTGGCGCGACCCTCGCACCGGTGAGGTTCAGACCGGCAAGCCGCTATACAACGGCGTAATCTTCCACCGCATCATCCAGCAGTTCATGCTGCAGGGTGGCGACCCAACCGGCACCGGTATGGGCGGCCCAGGCTACCAGTTCGGCGACGAGATCAACGCAGAGCTGAACTTCAACGAGCCTTTCAAACTAGCAATGGCAAACGCCGGCCCTGGCACCAACGGCTCACAGTTCTTCATCACCACCGCACCAACCACCTGGTTGTTCGGTAAGCACACCGTTTTCGGCGAGGTCGCTGACGAAGACTCAAAGAAGGTTGTTCTGGCAATCGAAGGCGTTGAGACCGACGGTCGCGACAAGCCGCTAGCCGACGTAATCATCGAGTCAATCAGCATCGAAAAGGCTTAATGACCTGCTACCGACACCCAGACCGCGAGGCATACGTTCGTTGCCAGCGGTGTGAACGTTTCATCTGCCCTGAGTGTCAGATTGAGGCTAGTGTCGGTTTCTTGTGCCCGGATGACGCCGGCGGTAAGGTTACCCAAATCAACCGCCGGCGCACCCGCGCCGCACGTGTTCGCCAATCGGGGCCTCGCCCGGCGATCACGATCACTCTCGTCGGCATCAACGTAGCGCTGTGGCTGCTGCAGATTATGCCGGGTTCGTTCGTGACCGACCTCTTCGCCTACGTTCCGCAGCTGACCGCGATTCAGCCTTGGCGAATGATTACCGCAGGGTTCTTGCACGACCCGTCGAACGTGCTTCACGTTCTTCTAAACATGTATTCGCTTTACATCTTTGGCCAGGCGCTCGAGCCAATGCTCGGACGTGGCCGCTTCTTGGCGCTCTATCTTCTCTCGCTCTTTGGCGGTTCGGTCGGCGTGCTCTGGTTGGCCAGCCCGGATAGCTGGGTGGTCGGCGCCTCAGGCGCAATCTTCGGTCTGATGGCCGCCTACTTCGTTGTGCTTCGCACGCTCGGTCAGAACTCGAGCCAGATGCTCACCCTGATTGCCATCAACTTGGTCTTCGGTTTCTTCTCTTCAGGCGTGAGCTGGCAGGGTCACGTCGGTGGCCTGGTCACCGGTGGCGTCGTCGCTTTGATCTTGGCCAACACTCGCCAACTGTCGCAGCAGGCCGCTCAGCGCCTCGGCCTGGTTTCGGTCGCGGTGCTCCTGGTTTTGCTTACCGTGTTCCGCGCCAGCCTGCTCGGTCTTTAGCCTATTTTCAATAATCGAGTTCAACCATTGCTAAGTGTACGTATGTACGGCTAATATCCGTACAGGAGGCACAAATGGCAATCATCAAAAATACTTCGACTCGAAAGTCCGAGCGCCAAGAGGTTCGACTCACCTCGCTGCAAAAGGACCTAATTACTCGGGGCGCCGCAATCAGCGGCAAGAGCATTTCGGACTTCATCCTAGAAAACGCCGTGCTTGCTGCCGAGATGACAATTCTCGAACAGCGTGTTTTGCCTGTGTCTGGCGAAGAGTTCATGTGGTGGGAGCAGCTGCTCGAGTCTGACCCTCTGCCAAATCCCGGCCTCGACCGCCTCTTTGCTAAGACTCAGTCATGGCCAAAGGTCTAGAACCACTAAACATTTCGCATCGATTAGAGGGGTTCGATTCGGGAGTTCCTGCCATCGATAAGTGGCTCCAAGAGCGATCCGTGCAGGCTGGTTTGTCGAGATCTGCGATGACATTTGTTCTGCGCAAAGAAGAGCGCGTCATTGCGTTTCATAGTCTTACCGTCGGCGAGATTGTGAATCTCGAAGCCGATGCCAGATTGAGAGCAGGCATGGGAAATTACGCCATCCCAGTTTCAATTCTTGCTCGCATGGGTGTTCATAAGGATTTTCAGGGGTTGGGCTTTGGATCAGCGTTACTTAGGGATGCGATTGAACGCACTTTCGTAATTAGTGAAAACGCTGGGGTGCGCGCCTTGATAACTCACCCGATTGACGCGAGCGCTAAAGCGTTCTATTTGAAGTTCGGTTTCTCCGAAAATCCTAATAGGCCTCACGAGCAATACCTGTTGCTAAAAGATGCAGCTAAGCGCTTGCGATGAATGCGCAAAAGAAAAACCGCCCAAGTCTTTCGACCGGGCGGTTTTTGAATTCTTAGAAAATTACTTCCAGCGAGTAGACATCATGAAGCCGACCATGGCGATGCCAAAGCCGATCAGGATGTTCCAGTTCTCTAGGTTCCAAGGGGTTCCTGCACCGAGCGGGAACTGCGCACTTGAGACGTAGTAGGTGATGATCCAGACGAGACCAAGAATCATGAAACCAAACATGACCGGCTTGAACCAAACCGGGTTAGGCAGTTCTTCGGTGTTGTCGGTTGGCAACTTTGGCGCGCGAGGCTTTGCAACCTTCGCAGGCTTCTTACGTGATGATGATTCAGGCATGCCGTAATTCTAATGCCATTGACGGGGGCGGTAGGCTTAAATCAACATGACAAAGATTTTGGTTCTCGACAACTACGACAGCTTCGTTTACACGCTGAACGGTTATCTGCAGCAACTTGGCGCAGAGACCGAGGTTTTGCGCAACGACATTGTGTCCGAAGCCGAGCTACCAGAACTACTCGCCAAGTATGACGCCGTGCTGTTGAGCCCGGGTCCGGGCACCCCGGCTGCGGCTGGCCTTAGCATTCCGACCGTGAAGTTGGCGCTGCAGACCGGTAAGCCAGTCTTTGGTGTTTGCCTCGGTCACCAGGCCATCGCCGAGGCCATGGGCGCAACCGTCACCAGTGCCGAAGAACTTATGCACGGCAAGACCTCTGAGGTTCAGCACGATAATTCTTTGGTTTTCAAGGATGTACCACAGCCGTTCACTGCCACCCGCTACCACTCGTTGGCCGTGGTCGACTCGACTGTTCCGGCTGACCTGATCATCACCGCACGCACCATCCCAGGTGAAAATTCAAAGGGTGGCGTCATCATGGCGCTGCAGCACAAGACCCTGCCGATTTATGGTGTGCAGTATCACCCAGAGTCGGTGCTCACCGAGGGCGGCTATCAGATGTTGGGCAACTGGCTCGAGTCGATTGGCCTCGAGGGTGCAGCCGAGCGCGCAAAGTCGCTTTCGCCGCTGGTAAAGCTTTAGTTACAGCCCACGTAAAGGATGATCGCCGAACCCTGAGGGGTTAGACCCGGCAAGATCGACTGATCAACCACGATGGTGCCCTGAGTCTTACCGGCTGGGCAAGAACCCCCCTGAACCTCGATGGTTGAGGTTAGCAGAACCTCAGGTGCGGTAACTCGGCTCTGTGCATCCGAGATTGAAAGGTTGCGCACGTCAGGCACGTTGACCTGGCCGTTTGAAATCACAAGGTTCACAACGCTGCCCTCGGCCACATCGGCGTTGGCAACCGGGTCGGTCTCGATGACCTTACCGGCTGGGATGGTCGCGCTATTGGCCTGAGTGATTGTTCCAAGTGTGAGCTTGGCCGCCATCAGTGCCGCGGTTGCCTCGCTCTCGGTCATACCGATCAGTGAGCTTGGTACCTTGATGGTGTTCTTTCCAGAAGAAACCACAACGGTAATCGTGGTGTTGTCTGGAACCTTGGTGCCGGCAACTGGGTCGGTGCTTATGATGGTGTCGAGCGGAATGGTGTCGCTCGGCTGATAAACCTTGGTAACCAGTAGGTGCTGGGCGGTGAGGGTGTTGTAACCCTCGTCGTAAGTCTTGTTGGTGACATCGGCAACCGAGATTCCGGCAGAACCCGGGTTGATGTTCAGGTTGAAACCGTTCAAGGTGAATAGCCAGACAAGAAGGCCGATCAAGACCACGCCAACGCCCGAACCGATGCCCCAAAGCAGGTTGGCCTTCGGCTTCTCAGTTGGGATGTACTTGATGGTTGGCTGAGCAGCGGTTGGTAGTTCAACGCCAAGCTCGGCAAACGGGTTGGTCGAAGGGCCCTCGGTGCTCGAAGCCACGGCCGCCTCAACCAGTGGTGCCTCGTAAACCTGAGTCTGCTCGAAGGCGGGTGCAGGTTCAGTCTCTGGGGCAGGCGCGGAAACAACCGGTTCTTCGACGCGCTCGGCACCGGCCGAAGCTAAAAGTGCATCGAACTCGTCAAGACCGGTGGTGAAAGCTTGGGTTGGCGCAGCATCTTCAACCGGCGCTGTCTCTTCGGCAACAACTTCTTCAACCGGAAGGTCGATCGACGGGGTTTCAACCTCTGGCTCTGGCTCGAAAGCTAGGGCGTGCGGCGGCAGCTCATCCGGGGTGTTTTCAAGCACAACGGTGTAGGCGGCAAGCAGGTGCTCGCGGAATTCTTCGGCGGTCTGGAAGCGATCGTTGCGGTCTTTTGCCAGGGCACGGATGACAACCGCGTCCATCTCAGGCGAGACGCTTGGGTCGTACTGTGACGGTGGAACCACGGCTTCGCTGACGTGCTGGTAGGCGACCGAAACAGCTGATTCGCCCTTGAATGGTGGGCGACCGGCGAGCATTTCATAAAGCAAGACACCGGCCGAGTAGAGGTCGGTGCGAGCGTCAACCGACTCGCCCTTGGCCTGCTCCGGTGAGAAGTACTGTGCGGTGCCGACGATGCCACTGGTGTGGGCGACGGTTGCCGAGTTTTCAGAGACTGCGCGGGCGATGCCGAAATCCATGACCTTGACCTGGCCAGCCTCGGTGATCATGACGTTCGCCGACTTGATGTCGCGGTGCACGATTCCGGCACGGTGTGAGAACTCGAGTGCGGTCAGCACGCCGGTCTCGAAGTCGATTGCCTCTTGCAAGGTTAGGCGACGCTCGTGCAGCAGGTCGCGCAGCAACTTGCCGTTGACGTATTCCATGACGATGAATGGGTGGCGATTGGTGTTGCCGTTTGAGTCAACGGTCACATCCTCACCGGCGTCATAAACGCGAACGATGGTTGGGTGAGCCATGCGGGCCGAAGCCTGTGCCTCCTGGCGGAAGCGAGCCTCGAAGTTTGGGTCGTTGGCAAGGTCGGCTTTTAGCAGCTTGATTGCAACGGTGCGACCAAGGCGGGTGTCGACACCCTCGTAGACGTCGGCCATGCCACCACGACCGATGAGGTTTCCTACCTCATAGCGGCCTGCAATTACGCGCTGGTTAGATGACACCTATTGCTCTACTTTCCTTGTAAACCGGTCTTGTGAACCGGCTCTCAGTCTACTTATTGACCCTGAGATTTTGCTGGTGAATTACTGGGTTGCCTCGGGTGTTGGGGTCGGCCCACTCATGTCGACCACGTAGTAGTAAACCTGGATGCTCGAACCGGCCGGGATGTTGCCCAGCGGGGTCGCGTCATAGACGGTCATATCACGCGGGTCATCGACGGCGATCTTGTTGCCAGGCACAGCGGTGGCTACCAGACCCATCGCCTTTAGAGAAGCGAGAACATCAGAAATCGGCTTGCCTTGGATGTCGCTTAGTAGCACGGTCACGGGCGTCGGCGCACTCGGGTCTACTGATGAAGTCGCCGAGGAATCGCTGGATGAAGTCACCGTGACGGTGGGAGTCGGCACCGGCTGCATTGAGCCGATGATGATTGCCACCACGACCGAAATCGCGGTGAGGCCGAGCACGACAATCACGGCAACCCATGGCCAAACGATTGGTTGGGTCGGCTGCGGGGCAGTGTCGGTGAGGGTCGCGATCTCGGTGGTGCGATCGGTCACTTGCTTGATCTGCTGAATCAGTTCGGTTGCGGCCTGAGAGCGTGGCGCGGTTGGCAACAGCGCCTCTGCGCGCTGAGCGAGAATCAGGGCGTTCTCTGGGCGGCCACTGGCCTTCTTGGCCAGGCAAGACATCACGAGCTTGCGAACGCGCTCGTCGATTTCGGCTGGTAGAGGCGGCGCTATGTCATTGATTTGCGCCATCGCGATGATCATCTGCGAGTCGCCGCCGAAAGGTCGCTTGCCGGCTAGGCACTCGTAGGCAACGATGCCCAATGAATAAATGTCGGTCGAAGGGGTCGCCGGCTTACCGGTTGCCTGTTCAGGCGAGAGGTACTGAACCGTTCCCATGACCTGACCGGTCGCGGTGAGACCAACCTGATCGGCAACTCGGGCGATGCCGAAGTCGGTGATCTTGACACGCCCATCCGGGGTGATCAGCAGGTTACCCGGCTTCACATCTCGGTGCACCAGACCAGCTTCGTGCGCGGCATAAAGAGCGCGGGCGGTCTGAGCCACGATGTCCATGACCTTGGTTTCAGGCAGAACCTTGTCTCGTTCAAGGATTCGGGCCAACGAATCACCGGGTACGTACTCCATGACGAGGTAGGCCCAGCCCGAATCCTCGCCGTAGTCGAACACGTTAGCGATGCCCTCGTGGTTGACCATGGCAGCGTGCTTTGCCTCGATGCGGAAGCGTTCGATGAAGCTCGGGTCACCCATGTACTCTTGCTTCAAAATCTTGATGGCCACCTGGCGCAGGATCACTTCATCCTGGGCCAACCAAACCTCACCCATACCGCCGATGGCGATTCGGCTGATCAACTTATAGCGACCCCCGAAAAGCTGATCTACTTCTGGCTTCACTTGCGCAACACCGCCTCCATCACCTTTTTGGCAATCGGTGCAGCCAGCGAGTTACCTCGACCTGCCTGACCCATGCCACCCCCGTTGGCAACTACAACTGCAACCGCAACCTGCGGGTCGTTCGCCGGAGCGAAACCGGTAAACCAAAGTGTGTATGGCTCGCCCTGGCCGTTCTGAGCGGTTCCGGTCTTGCCGGCAACTGAGACGCCCTTGATCTGGGCGTTCGAGCTGACTCCTCGGGCGACAGCGCCAATCATCATGTCGCGAACCTTGGCCGCGGTGGTTGGGCTCATCGGTGATCCGAGCTGCTGCGGCGTCGGAGTGTTCAAAGCCGCAAGGTTTGAAGAGAGCACATTCTCGACCAGGTTTGGCTTCATCATCAGGCCGCCATTGGCAACCGCGGCCGACATCATCGCCACCTGCATCACGGTAACGCGGTCATCAAACTGACCGAAAGCCGAGAGACCGGTCTGGGCGGCATCCATGCCAGATGGGTAAACGCTCGGGGTGATGCTTAGCGGCACCTTGACCGACTTGCCGAAGCCAAACTTTTCGGCCTGGGCGCGAATCACATCCTGGCCGAGCAGAATGCCGAGCTGTGCCATCGGCACGTTGCAAGAGAATCGCAGGGCGTCGGCGATTGAAACGGTAGCCTTGCCACCGCACTTGCCTTCGCCCGAGTTTTGCACGAAGACGTTGGTGCCCGGCAGCTGGAACTTGACCGGGTTAGGCAGCGTGCTCTCGGGCGTGTACTTGCCGCTTTCGATAGCCGCGGTAGCGACCAAAATCTTGAATACCGAACCTGGAGCGAAGAGCTCGGTGGTGGCGCGGTTCTTCAGCGGCTCGAGCTTCGAGTTCAACAGCGCGTTGTAGTTGCTGGTCGATTCGACGCCGCTGTGCACGGCGAGCTGGTTCGCGTCAAAGCCCGGCTTAGAAACCAGGGCCAGGATGTTTCCGGTCTTCGGTTCGATCGCAACCACGGCTCCGGTCTTGTCGCCGAGGGCATCCCAGGCTGCCTTCTGAACCAGCGGGTCGATGGTGAGCTCAACCGAAGCACCGGTGACCGGGTTGCCCGAGAAAAGCGCGCTGATCTGCTCGAAGAACTGCGCCGAGTTCTGACCGGTCAGGTACGAGTTCATCGCCGACTCTAGGCCGGTGGCACCCTGGTAGTTCGAGAAGAAACCGGTGATTCCCGAATACATCGGATCGGTGTAGGTGCGGATGTAGTGGTAGACGTCGTCGGCCGGCTTCGAATAGGCGATCGGCTGGCCGTCGACCAACAGCGATCCGCGCTGCTTCTTATAGCTGTCGTAAACCGACCTAACGTTGCGCTGATCCTGCGATAGCGACTCGGCCGAAATCACCTGAATCGAGGTGGTAGCAACAAAGAGGGTCAAGAACATCATGAAGATCACAATGCTCACGCGGCGAAGTTCTTTATTCACTAGTTCACCGCCCCGATCACGCGCTGCCCGCTGCCCATCGAGTCAGAGATGCGCAACAGCACTCCGATGATGATCCAGTTAGCAATCAAGGATGAACCACCAGCCGCCAACAGCGGGGTAGTCAGACCGGTCAGTGGAACCACGCGGGTCACACCACCCATGACGATGAAGAGCTGAAGCGCGATGACGAATGACAAACCAACCGCCAGCAGTTTCGAGAAGTCATCATTGTGGTTGAACGCGATGCGCACTCCGCGCGAAACCAATAGCAAATAGAGGGCAAGGATGGCGAACATTCCAACCAAACCGAGCTCTTCACCGAGCGAGGCGATGATGAAGTCGCTCTCAGCCAGTGGAACCAGGTGCGGCAAACCGCCACCGAGACCGGCGCCGAGCAGGTTGCCGTGAGCCAAACCGAAGATGCCCTGAACCAGCTGGTAGCTACCGCCGATGGCGTCGTAGTGAGCCTGATCGAATGGGTTTAGCCAAGCGTCGAAGCGGTTGCTGACATAGTCGGCAACGCGGCTGGCAACCAAGGCTCCAGAGATGGCCATGGTCAAACCGACCACAACGTAGATCGAGCGGCCGGTTGCCACATAGATCATTACGATGAAAAGTCCGAAGTAAAGCAGCGAGGTGCCGAGGTCGTGCTGAAGCACCAAGACCAAGAGGCTGGCAACCCAGATTGAAATGATTGGCCCGAGCTCGCGGGCACGCGGAATGCGAACACCGAACACCTTGCGACCGACGATCGCGAGCGAATCGCGCCGGGTAACCAGGTAGCCGGCGAAGAAGACGGTAAGGGCAATCTTGGCTAGCTCACCAGGTTGGAAGGTGAGCTGACCGATTCCGATCCAGAGTCGAGCACCGTTGATGCTCCTACCAATAATCGGCAACATCGGCGAAAGCAACAGCGCAACACCGATGAACATCGACACATAGACATAGCGACGCAAGAACAGGTGGCTTGGCACGAAAATCACGACTACGGCTGCGACCGCGATTGCGATGCAGGTCCAGGCGATCTGCTTGCCGGCAAAAAGCTCTGTTCCGTTGATTGCCGCGGTGTGCAGGTCGAGTCGATAAATCTCGGCGATACCCAGCCCATTGAGCACCACGCCGATCGGCAAAATCAACGAGTCGGCTTCGCTGGCACGGATGCGCAAAACAAAGTGAATTGCCACCACGGCAATAGTGAACGGCAAGAAGTAGAGCCAGAAATCCGAGCGCAGAACTTGCAAAACCGAGAGCTGAATCTGGGTCAGTTCGAAGGCGAACAAGCCCACGGCAAAGACGAGCAGCCAGGCCTCGATGTTTCGGTTGCGCGGAATCACACGGATGATGCGTGGGATTCGAATCGACTCAGTCAGGTTGTTGAAACTCACTTATTCACCACCGTTTTATTTAGCTCGCTCAGAATGCGGTCGGCATCCTTGCGGTCGGTAGCGGTTATCGAACGCTCGACTAAGTAGCGCTGGTACTCAGGCAGATCGGCCAGGCGAAGGTTTGTGGTTTGGTAAACGGTCGAGAACTTCAAAGGCCCGAGAGATTCTTTGATGCCCTTATAGATCGTGACGTATCCGCCATTGTCGGCTACGTAGTAGCGGTCTTGGCTCCAGTTGTAGATGCCAATCACACCGGCTGCCACGGCAGCGAAAATCAAGACCACGGTGGCTAATTGGCGAACGTAGCGCCAACGAATCGTGGTGCGGGTTTCGCGCAAAATCTTTTCTAGGTATTCGTCAGACTCAGGCACGTAGTCGGTTGGGTCTTCGGTGCGACGAAGAATGATGTCTGGCAGGTTGAGCGGGTTAAGAATCTTGAGAATGCGACGACCCTTGCGGTCATCGATGACCACATCATTTGCACCCGAACCGACGAAGCGCGCCGAAGGCACAAAGTCGGTTTGGTTTTTTGCGTTGACGATGTCGACCACGACCACGGTTACGTTGTCAGGGGCGCCGAACTCGAGAGCCTCGCCGACCAGAAGTTCGGTGGCTTCGTATGAGTCGATCTTCGACAGCATCAGGCGATCCATGACGCTCTCCGGAACGGGACCCGAAAGGCCATCCGAGCACATCATCCATCGGTCGCCAGGCAAGACGTCATAGGTCTCGATGTCGATTTCAGGGAACTCTTCCATGTCGCCGAGCACGCGCATCAACACGCTGCGACGAGGGTGAACCAGGGCTTCTTCAGCGGTGATGCGGCCGGTCTCTACCAGTCGCTGCACGAAGGTGTGGTCTGAGGTGATCTGCTTCACTTCGCCATCACGGGCGCGATAAATACGCGAGTCACCGATGTGCGCGATGGTGGCCTTATCGCCGACGATGATCATGCCCGAGAAGGTGGTTCCCATGCCCGAAAGCTCTGGATGTTCTTGGCAAGACTGTCGAAGCACCGAGTTGGCCTGCCAGATGGTCTCGCGAAGAATCTCGCCGGCCTTTTCGGCAGAGTCATAGATTGCATCGGCTTGCGCAACGCGCTGGGCAACTAGGGCAGAGGCAATGTCTCCACCGGCGTGGCCACCCATACCGTCGGCAACAAAGAACAGGTTGAAACCGGCGTAGCCAGAGTCTTGGTTGCTCGAACGCACGCGACCAATATCTGAGGCCGCATAGCTGATGGTCTTGATTGCCATGTCTTGGCTAGCTTCGAAGCTCGAAGACGGTCTTGCCGATGCGAACCGGAGTGTTCAACTTGACCACTGCCGGGGTGCCAACGCGGCCGCCATCCAAGTAGGTGCCGTTCGTTGAGTTGAGGTCTTGAATCAGCCAGTCGTTATTGATCAAGATCAACTTTGCGTGGTGGGTCGACGCATATTCGTCATCGACAATCAGGTCTGAATCCGGGCTGCGACCGATAGTGATTTCGCGGCGTTCGAGTCGAACCATCTGACCGGTTTTTTCACCCTCGATAATCACAAGCTTGGTTGCGGTGCTACCGGTTGGTTCACTGACCAAGGTCGGTGCGCCAAGGATGGGTGCCGAGTTACCAACCGGCGCCGAAACCACCTCTGGTGCGTTGGCTGCTGCGACTCGGCTAACTACCTTCTGACCAAATAGGTCGGCACGGATCACCGAGATGATGCTGAACACAAAGATCCACAGCACGGCTACGAAGCCGAGGCGAACGATGAAGAGAGCTAACTCACTCACTGACGGTTCTCGCAATCACTCTGAAGGTGAAATCGCTGCGACCAGCCTGAATCAGAGTGTTGTCGGCGATAGCGACTTCGTCAATCTTCTTGCCGGCAACCATCGTGCCGTTGGTGCTCTTTAGGTCGCGGACGGCGGCGTTCTTGCCATCCCAGACAATCTCGAAGTGCTTGCGGCTCAGGCCGTTGTCATCGATCTGAATGTCGGCGCTGGCATCGCGGCCTACTGAAGTGTGTGCCTTGTTGAGCAAGAAGCGCTTGCCGGCAACATCTAGGGTCGGCATCCACTCGACCTTGGTGTTCTGACTGGTTGAACGAACGGTGACCTGACCCATGTTCAGGGTCTGGTCCTCAACAAGCTTGATTGAAAGAGCGGCACCAAACTGAAAGCCCTGCTTGACGGCGTGACGGGTGCTCAGCTCGGTGAGTTCGTTGATCAGAGAGTCGCCAAGAGTGGCCATGCGCTTGAAGTCTGGGGTTGCCAGGCTCACGCTAAAAGTGTTCGGTGCCAGGATGCGGTCGCGGCTCAGAATGCTCGCCTTTGAATCCATTTCGGCACGGATGGCGGCAGCGATTTCGACAGGCTGAATTTCAGATTTGAAGGTCTTGCTGAAAGCGCCATTAACGATGCGCTCCAAGCCCTTCTCGAAGTTCTCTAAAAAGCCCAATTTGTCCTTTTCCTGTAGCCCTGCCCTAGTTTATCTGCGGAAGCCCTCGGAATCGTGAACCTGAGAAGTACCTGTCAAGAGACCCAGAGCATCCTGAAATTTGGGTTTTCGCGTCATCGGCTTGCATAGATTCATTTCTGGATCCGCAATCCAACGAAAGGAAACACCATGAAAAAGAAGTCTCTGAAGCTGACTGCAGTTGCAGCCGGCGCAGTGGTTCTAGCCGGAGCAGCTTTTGCTGCCCCATCTTTTGCATCTGCAAAGCACACCTCAGTGAAAGCGGCATCATCATCTTCAACCGGCACCACGGGCACATCCGGCACCGCCGGCACTGCCCCTACCTGGGGTGGCGAGTCCAAGCGAGGCCTTCCGGCTGATCGCGTTGAGTCAACCGTTGCAGCAACCATCACCGGCGTGCCAAGCACCGTGACCGACCGAGAGGTTGCCGAGCACAGCGCGCTGTTCTTCGCTTACGAATACACCGGCACCGCTCCAACCACCCAACCAACCACCGGTGGTCACCCAGCTCGTTTCGAGGCAACCGCTTTGGCTAACGGCACCGTGACCGGAACCCTCGGTTTCTTGTCACCAAAGACCGCCGGCACCTACAACGTAGCTGTTTACACCTCGAGCACCGATGCGACCCCAGACCTAGTCACCATCGTGGTTGATTCGGCCGGCAAGGCCACCGCCACCTCGGCAACCGCTCTAACCGCTGCTTATGACGCAACCGCGGCCGCAAAGGGCCCTGGTTTCGGCCCGGGCAAGGGTCCACGCGGTCCTCGCGGTGGACACGGCGATCGTGACGGAGACAAGGGTGCTAACGGCGGCGCGGGTTGGGCTCCTCCAACCACCGCAACTCCAGCACCAACTAACTAATACCCCGCGGCTCTAACTTCTCTCCCTTGGTTAGAGCCTGCGAGTAAGAAAAAACTCCCTCCCGGAATTGAGTCACCGGGAGGGAGTTTTCTTGTTTGAAACTAGTTCTTGTAGACCTTGATTCCGACAGCAGCCTTACGAGCCTTTGCCTTGTCTACGATCACGGTGACGTCAGCGATCTTCAGTGCAGGGTTCGCCTTAGCAGCGATTCCACAAGCCTGAACAGCGGTCAACTCTGCAGCAGCCTTGGCTTTCGCAGAGTTGTTTGCTGAATAGGCAACACACTGAATGTTGGTGTTGGTCATGTTAGCGAACGCTGCCTGACGAATCTGGTCAGCAATTGCTTCGGTGATCTTCTTAGAACCAGCAGCGATTGCCACTGGACGTTCAGCTACCTTGGCCACATCTGTCGGAGCAACATACTTGATGCCGTTGATGATGGTGATGGTTCCGCTGTCAAAGGTTAGGGTCAGGTCGGCCGAACCGGTCTGACCTGCTGGAACAGGGATCGTCACGGAGCCATCTGAGCCAACGGTCACATTAACCGGCTTGCCGCCAACGGTCACTGACTTTAGGCCGGTGAACGAGTCATCCTTGAGCGATATCTGACCACCGTTGGTGGTCAGTGACTTGCTCAGGTTCGGAACCTGCTTGACCAAAGGTGCCTGCCAAACCGGAAGCGTGGCAACGGTGTCATTTGAAGTGCTCGGTGGTGTGACCACAGACGCTGCCGCTACCAACTTAGTGGCTGACATTCCAGTTGCACCGAATGTCGCATCACCGTAGGCGATGTACTTTCCAGCGGTTGAAATGGCGGTGGAACCGTGATAAACCGTTTCAACAATTGGCAGGGTCAAGCCATTAGAAATCGCGTTCGCTGTTGGGCCAAATGGCACGCAGTCCATAGGGATCGTTGAACCCTCAGCATGTGAACTGGTGCAAATAATCCAACTTCCATTCTGTGCATTTCGTCCTGAAGTTACCGTAAGGGTTCCACCAACTACCGCTGTGCCCGAGATCGCCGGTGGGGCCGGAGCCGCAACCTGAAGGGTTGCTGAAGCCAGCTGGCCTCCGAACGAGTAGCTGGTGATGAACTTTCCGGTTAGGTTGGCCGGAGTCTGACCATTGCTAGAGACAGGGATAACCAAAGTCAAACCCATCGCAGGACCCATCTGTCCCATGATTTGAGTACAGTCGCCACCCAGCGCGCCAGCAGCATGGGAGGTATTGCAGTAGTACCAAGAGCCCATTTCGCTCGCTGTGAGAGTCGAGCCCACCGCCGCGGTGCCCGTCACAGTAGGAGCGGTAGGGGCAGCAGCGATGGCTTGTGATGATGTAACAATAAAAGGCGTGCTTGATCCGGAGCTGTTGGTGGCAATCATCGATACTCTTAGCCACCTGCCCAGATCCTGGCTAACTGGGGTATAAGTTGTGGTCGACTGCATTCCAGAAGCAACGCCGGCATTCACCTGTGTGCAGCTATTAGGGTCTGCGAGGTCCGAACTGGAGGCTACGCAGCTGTACCAGACGTGGTCCATGGTGGTGACAATTCCATTCCAGGTGCCGCTTGCAGCAGTGAGCTGCGCGCCAACCCTGAACACAGGCGCGTTGATGAACCCACCTGGGACAGAATTTGATGGAACTGCAGCGCTCGCTGGCTGCGCAGCAACAAGGCTGCCACCGACGGCGAGCAGGATAGCCGCGCTGATAGATACAAGTTTTTTGAGTGAGTTTGAACTAGTCATGGTTTCTAGGAAACCAAAGTCCGGACAGATATCCGGACAAATTGGGGGTTTACCCCAGCTTCAGAACCTACTCGAGTCGCGCCCGAAGAACTTGAAGTGGCGCTTAGCCAACCTGCTGAGCGTGGCGCTTGCCACGGGTGTGGGTCGGCTTGTGCTCCGAGTGGGTTGGGTCTGCGTAGCAGGTGTCGCAAAGAAGCACTAGATCCTTGCAGCCAACGTTCGCACAGTTGCGGAACGAGTTGGTTGCACCGCCACAGTTTTCACACTCGCCGATGACCTTGGCCTCATCGCTGAAGTCTTGAACCATGCGGTCATCGAAAATGTAGAGCGAGCCTTCCCAAAGACCCTTGTCCTTGAAAGTCTCGCCATAGCGAACGATGCCGCCATCAATTTGGTAGACCTCTTTAAAGCCGCGCTTGATCATGACGGCCGAAAGAATCTCGCAACGGATTCCACCGGTGCAATAGGTGACGATTGGCTTGTCCTTGATGTGGTCATACTTGCCAGACTCAAGTTCGGCAATGAAGTCGTGTGAGGTTTCAACGTCAGGCACGATGGCGTTCTTGAACTTGCCGATTTTCGCCTCGAAGGCATTGCGGCCGTCGAAGAAGACGACATCGTCGCCGCGCTCTTCAACCAGCTTGTTGACCTGGGCAGGCTTCAGGTGCTTGCCGCCGTTGGTAACACCCGACTTGTCTACCTTGACTTCTTCAGGTGCGCGGAACGCAACTAGCTCAGGGCGGTTCTTGACCGATAGGCGTGGGAAGTCGTTGCCGGTGCCGTCAGACCACTTGAAATCGATCTTGCCGAAGCCCGGGTATTCACGAGTCTGGCGAACGTACTTCTTGAGTGCCGACATGTCGCCACCCAGGGTGCCGTTGATGCCGTGCTCAGAGACGATGATGCGACCCTTTAGGCCAAGAGACTCGCAAAGAGTCTTCTGCCAAAGCTTTAGAGCAACAGGGTCAGCAACCGGCGCGAAGCCGTAGTACAAGATGATTTTTTGTAGTTCCACAATCTCATTCTAAACCCGCGCCCTTTAAGAGCGACAGGGGCGCCCATTTCGGTCGGGTACCGATTTAGGATGTAGGAATGAGCATGAACCCAGGCATCGACGCCAACGATCTCAACCCGAACATCCGCCCGCAGGACGACCTGTTCCAGCACGTAAACGGTAAGTGGTTCGCCGAGGTAGACATCCCAGAAGATAAGGCCATTTATGGTGCCTTCGCGATGCTCGCCGATGACTCTGAAGCCGCCGTGCGCGAGGTGCTCGAAGAGGCAGCCGCCAACCCGCTGCCTGGTGTTAGCCAGCAAATCGGTGACCTCTATGCCTCTTTCTTGGATGAAGCCCGAGCCAACGAACTCGGTGCCGCACCAATCGCCGCCGACCTAAAGCTGATTGAGCAGGTTCGCCAGATCGACGACGCCACCAAGCTGCTTGGCGAGTATGAACACCTGGGCCTTTCCGGCCTCTTCGGCATTTGGGTAGACAACGACGAGGGAAACCCCGACCGTTACATCGTCAACCTTGCCCAGGGTGGCTTGGGGTTGCCAGACGAGGCTTACTACCGCGAAGAAAAGCACGCCGAAATTCGTGACGCCTATGTGCCACACATCACTCAGATGTTGACCCTTGCCGGCTGGGATGCCGACGCTGCGCTCGCCGGAGCCAACAAGATTTTCCACTTCGAAACCGAACTGGCCAAGATTCACTGGGACAACGTTGCCACCCGCGATGCAGACAAGACCTATAACTTGACCGCGCGTGCGCACCTCGACTCGCTGACCCCGACCTTCGACTGGAACATTTGGCTAACCGCAGCCAAGTTCGATCCCAAGGTCTTGGATGAAATCAATGTGGCAATGCCGAGCTTCTTTGAGGGTCTGGCCAAGCTTTGGAACAACGACCACCTCGAAGCCATCAAGCTTTGGTTGGCTTGGCAGGTCATTCGCTCGAGCGCTCCATACCTGAGCGACGACTTCGTCAACGAGCGTTTCGATTTCTATGGCACCAAGCTCACCGGTGCACCGATGAACCGTGCTCGCTGGAAGCGCGCAGTTTCTTTGGTCGAGGGTTGCCTGGGTGAGGCCATCGGCAAGATCTATGTCGACAAGTATTTCCCGGCAGAGGCAAAGACTCGCATGGATGAACTGGTCAGCTATCTGATCGAGGCCTACCGCGACAGCATTAAGAACCTAGAGTGGATGACCGAAGAGACCAAGGTAAAGGCGCTCACCAAGCTCGACAAGTTCACCCCAAAGATCGGTTTCCCGGTCAAGTGGAAGGACTACAGCTCGATCGAGATTCGTCGCGATGACCTGATCGGCAACATCCGCCGCGTTTCAGCATGGGGTGCGGCCAAGGAGCTGGCCAAAATTGGCAAGCCAATCGACCGCGACGAGTGGTTCATGACCCCTCAGACCGTGAACGCTTATTACAACCCGGGCTTCAACGAGATCGTATTCCCGGCAGCAATCCTGCAGCCGCCGTTCTTCTCGCTATCTGCTGACGATGCCGTGAACTTCGGTGCCATCGGTGGCGTGATCGGTCACGAAATCGGCCACGGCTTCGATGACCAGGGCAGCAAGTATGACGGCGATGGCAAGCTCGAGTCATGGTGGTCTGATGCCGACCGCGCGGCTTTCGAAAACTTAACCGGTGCACTCATTGGCCAGTACAACGAACTTTCACCGTCACAACTTTCAGACGACCACAAGGTCAACGGCGAGCTAACCATCGGTGAGAACATCGGTGACCTGGGCGGTCTGGGAATTGCTTTCAAGGCATACGAGATGATGCTCGGTGACCGCGAGGATGAAGTCATCGACGGCCTAACCGGACGTCAGCGTTTGTTCCTGAGCTGGGCGCAGGCCTGGCGCACCAAGGGTCGCGACGAGATGGTCATTCAGCGACTGGCCACCGACCCGCACTCACCACCTGAGTTCCGTTGCAACCAGATCGTGCGAAACATCGATGCCTTCTATGAGGCCTTCGATGTGAAGCCTGGTGACAAGCTCTGGCTCGACCCAGCCAAGCGCGTTCGCATCTGGTAATCAGCTCGTATAGATAGGTAGGCCATGAACCTCTGGTTTCGAGTTTTCTACGCACTAATCTCTTGGCGGTT
>Ga0228701_1000671_pt1 | contig 26713 bp, 27 predicted proteins | sample McNCre117_Aug_MG_2_FD_178017 | JGI IMG/M metagenome (GOLD analysis project Ga0228701, IMG submission 178017) | Freshwater microbial communities from McNutts Creek, Athens, Georgia, United States - 11-17_Aug_MG | ecosystem: Environmental > Aquatic > Freshwater > Creek | place: USA: Georgia... | reverse complement strand
AACAGCCAGCTCAAAGCGCAAGAATTGCGTTAAAAAGTCAAACTCAAACAATCAATAATGAAGCAAATGGGTTGAAAGAACAAGTCAACCAAATTCAAATTCAATTGAATCAAGCCAAAGTCTTAAATCCTATCCAAGGAACAGTAACAGCCAAATTTGTGGAAGTAAATGAACTAGTCTCCTATGGAAAACCGCTTTATAAAATCGCAGATTTATCAAATTTGATTTTACGTGCTTATTTTTCTGGCGACCAACTAAGTAAAATTAAATTGAATCAACTTGTCAAGGTTCGGATAGATGCAGCGGATGGTGAATATAAAAATTATTCGGGAAAGATTATTTGGATTAGCCCAAAGTCAGAATTCACCCCAAAAATTATTCAAACGAAACAAGATCGAGTGAATTTTGTCTACGCCGTTAAAATTAAGGTTTTAAACGATGGAGGAATAAAAATGGGGATGCCTGCAGAAGTCGTTTTAAACTAAAACCTATTGGAAAAGTACGCTATACATATTGAATCGCTCACGAAGCGATATGATGAGGTTCTTGCTTTGGATCAAGTCAGTCTTCATGTGGAAGAGGGTGAATTATTTGGTTTAATTGGACCTGACGGAGCCGGGAAAACGACCTTAATTAAGATTTTAGTCACAATTATCGGCGCAGACGATGGTAAAGCTAGCATCTTGGAAATGGATACCCGCCAAGCAAAAAAGTCAATTCGGGAAATTGTAGGATATATGCCTGGGCGATTTTCATTATATCCAGATCTAAGCGTGGAAGAGAATCTATCCTTTTTTGCCCGAGCATTTGATACGACAATCACAGAAAATTATAGCTTAATCGAATCTATATATGACCAACTTAAGCCGTTTAAAGATCGAAAAGCAGGAGCACTTTCTGGAGGGATGAAACAAAAACTAGCCTTATGCTGTGCACTTATTCATCGGCCTAAAATTCTTTTGCTTGATGAGCCCACAACGGGTGTAGATGCTGTTTCCAGAAAAGAATTTTGGCAAATGCTGCGCGAAATTAAATCACAAGGAATCACCATTTTAGTATCAACACCCTATATGGACGAGGCAAATCTTTGTGACCGTATCGCGTTTCTACAAGGAGGAAAAATCTTGTCTATTGATTCGCCCAAAAACATAACTGATCAATTTCCTTGGCAACTCTTTGCGATTAAAAGTCAGCAGAAATATGCATTAATAGAATGGCTAAGAGCATGGGAAAAGGTAAGCTATTGCTATGCTTTTGGCGAATACTTACATGTCGCCTTTGAAGACAACACAATTCAAGCAAAAGCATTGAATAACTATTTGAGAACTGGTTCAATTTCAGCCAGTGAAATTACGGTTATTTCTCCTACGATCGAAGACACCTTTATATACTTGATGGAACATGGAACCCGTTGTTAAAGTAGAAAAATTATCGAAAAAGTTTGGAGAGTTTATTGCTACGAATGCCATCAGCTTCGAAGTAAATAAAGGCGAAATATTTGGGTTCCTTGGAGCGAATGGCGCTGGAAAAACCACAGCCATGCGTATGCTAAGTGGCCTTTTAACTCCTTCATCCGGACAAGCGTTTGTCGCTGGCTTTGATGTAACCACACAAGCAGAACTTGTCAAAAAAAATATTGGGTACATGAGCCAAAAATTCTCCCTTTATGAGGATTTGACCATCCAAGAAAATATTGAATTCTATGGTGGGATATATGGATTAAGCCGACAAGAAATTAAGGATCGATCTAAGGGCATCGTTGACAAGTTTCAGTTAGCATCTGTCAAGAACAAATTAGTGAAAACCATTCCATTGGGATGGAAACAGAAATTAGCTTTCGCTTTAGCACTTATCCACAAGCCCAAAGTGGTTTTCTTGGATGAACCCACAGGAGGAGTCGACCCCATCACACGTCGCCAATTTTGGGACTTAATTTATGAAGCGGCAAATGATGGGGTGACTATTTTTATAACAACACACTACATGGATGAAGCCGAATATTGTGACCGCGTTTCCATTATGGTCGATGGACTTATTAAAGCATTAGGAACACCAAGCGAACTAAAAAAATCATTTGATGTGGATAGTATGGATGCCGTTTTTCAACTTCTTGCCCGCGGAACGGCAAACAAATAATACAATCGATGAAGAAATTTTATGCCTTCGTACAAAAAGAGTTTTATCATATCTTTCGCGACACGCGGACGATGATGATCCTGTTTGCTCTACCTGTCGCATTAGTCATCATTTTCGGCTATGCGCTGAATAACGATTATAAAAACATTCCCATTGGCGTTCTCAATCAATCAAAAGATCAAACTTCTGAAAAACTTATAAATCGTATCATTGGTTCGGGGTATTTTGTCGTAGAAAAATCCTTGGAAAAACCACAAGACATCCCCAGCGCATTTAAATTAGGCAAAATCAAACTCGTGCTTTACTTCCCCGCTCATTTTCAAAAAGAATTATACCATTCAAAAAAAGCGCAGATCCAATTAATCGCTGATGCAAGTGACATCAATACAGCCATTAACACAACAAGTTATTTGTCGGGGATAATAAATGAATTTAATGCCGAGAACGCCCGCGAAATAAATGGAGGAATCCAAATAAGCACGCGAATGATTTTTAACCAACGACTTCTATCAGTCTATTTATTCATTCCCGGAGTTATCGCTTTAATTCTGCTAATTATTTCAGCTCTCCTTACCTCAGTTACCCTTGCGCGAGAAAAAGAAATGGGGACGTTAGAATTGTTATCTATCTCGCCTATTAGCCCCTACATGATTATTATAGGAAAGGTAATTCCCTATTTGATTCTCTCCCTATTGAATAGTTTTGTCATCATTCTACTGGGAATTTTCATTTTCGGTTTACCCATGACGGGGTCTATTTCATTACTTATATTGGCTTGCTTCGTTTATACTGTCGCTTCATTATCGCTAGGCATATTAATTTCTACACGTGTAGAAACCCAGCAAGCTGCGATGTTTGCAAGTTTAGTTACCCTAATGATGCCTACGATGCTACTATCGGGATTTATTTTCCCCATTGAAAGCCTACCCTTGCCATTGCAAGTTATTTCCAACATTATACCCGCTACACACTTTATTGTACTCATAAAAAGTATCATGATCAAAGGGGCTGGCATTACAGTTATTTGGCAACCTTTTATTATTTTAATTGGGATGACTAGTCTCTTCCTTTTTGTTAGTATTCAGAGTTTGAAACGTAATAACTAATATGCGCAATATCTTCATTCTAGTTAGAAAGGAATTTTTACAAATCTTTAGGAATCGGCAATTATTGCCCTTCATGACTGTATTGCCAGTAATTCAAGTCATTTTGCTAACTTTTGCTGCGAACTATGAAATTAAAAATTTGCGACTTGGTATTTGGGATTTAGACCAAAGCACAAGTGCCCAACAGTTAATTCATAAATTTACAGGAGCAAAATTCTTCCAAGAAAAAGCATTGATTTCGAATCAAAAAAAAGCGGATGAATTATTGATGAAGGATGAGGTAGATCTTGTACTTGTCATCCCGAAAGACTTTGAAAAAGCGCTTCATTCCTCCAATAATCCGGCTATTCAATTTCAAATAAATGCCTTAAATAATGCCAAGGCTGGTATCGTTCAAAATTACGCTAGCGCAATAACACAAGACTTTTTGAATGAAAAGAGGGGTAACTCAACTTTACTGGCAAGCCCCAAAATTATCCCAATCACTAATTACTGGTATAACCCTACGTTGAACTATAAAACGATCATGCTTCCAGGCATCGTCGCAGAAGTAATGACCTTAATTATCATTCTCATCTGTGCACTAAATGTTGTCCGGGAAAGAGAGATTGGTACGATAGAACAACTTAATGTTACGCCTTTAAAGAAACATGAATTTATTCTTGGGAAGTTAATCCCATTTTGGGTCATTGGTCATTTTATCTTTTGGGCTGGCATGACTTTGGGGAAAATCTTCTTTAACATTCCCATGGTAGGAAGCTTAGGATTACTCGAGTTATTCTTAGCTATATTCCTTTTTGTCCCGCTTGGAATTGGATTGTTTATCTCAACGGCAGTTGAAACTCAGCAACAGGCCCTATTTACCTCTTTCTTTTTTATCATACTCTTTATCCTCATGTGTGGTTTATTTACACCCGTAGAAACCATGCCGGATTGGGCTCAATATATCAATCAACTAAATCCATTAAAGTATTTCGTAGAGGTAAATCGCCTGATTTTGCTCAAGGGGAGTGGTCTAAAAGAAATTTATCCCTTTATCGCAAAAATGATAATTTATGGAATAGGAATAAATCTATTGGCGATTTGGCGATTTAAAAAAACGAACTAAGTTTTATTGCTTCGCCTTCAACTTATCATACTCCCGTTGCTCCAGCGACCCCACTTCGATCACGTAGGCGTTTACATATTGTATGCCCAATCCAAGGCCCCAGCCTAACATCGGCCAAATAGGCCATGGAATGTGATCAAAACGGATATCTTCTGGCATGGTCAAATACCAAATTACCCACAAAAAAGGAATGACAAGGGAGTAAGCACTTAAGCTTCTTTTAAATTTGGCGCGGCGTTTAGCAAGCTGCCATAATTGTTGGTCTGTACTTTCCATAATATTTCGTTTTTCGGTTTCGTCATCTGGAGCATACAACATAGTCAAATTCACACCCAGTACTTCACCGATCGCATTCATCGAATACAAGCTGGGCTTCCCTTCATTGCGTTCCATACGTTGCACGGTTCGCAGGGCAATCCCGCTTTTTTCGGATAGCTCGTTTTGCGTTAAGCCCTTCGAGGTACGGATTTCCTTTAATTGTTCTCCAAAATTCATGGGCCAAAATTGGGGTTTAAAATGGTGTAAACAAACGCCTTTTCTATGACTTCTTTACGTCATCGCTTGAAATTTTCAATGGCACGATGCGAACCATCGCAGCCCGGTTTTTTCTTCGTTAAACCGCAAACACAATCTGTTAAGCCCTTTCCTCTGAGGATGTATTTCTCGTTTTTCTCGATGCGCGCGATGCGGGTCGCCGACTGCTTTCCATCCGAAAAGTGCATGACATAGGCACGCTGACGTCCAGGGCTAAGTTTTTCAAAAGCTGATTTTAGTGCTGGTTTTTCAACAAAAATCGATGTTAATTCTTCAGGTAATGGTAGCTCTTCCGCCTTCTCCACTTTTAATCCCAGTTTCTCCACTTCGATCGCCTCCAACACATAGGCCCGGATGCTGGCTTCTTTGGCCTGAATTTCTTCCACCGAACTGAACTTCATCCAGCGGCCGGATTGCGTGTTTTCACCCGGTTTAATGAGCAAACCCTCGGCATCTTGCAGGAGCCCGCCTTTGAAAAAATTCAAGGCACAATGATCCTTGAGGGAGGCGATACCAATGATGTTTTTGGAACCCCACATATAGACAGGTGTGGCCCATTTATAGGTTTCGATTAGCAAACAGTCCAATAAAATACGCCGCAAATAAGCCATTTCTTGTGGCCATTTTTTCGCATGCAAAATAAGTTCGTCTACCTGTGGGTCTTTCATATTCATTAGAAATAGCAAGAAATTTGCTTTAGTCTACAAAGAAAGAAAAAAGCCATGAAATCTCGTATCCTTTTTGCCGCGCTTCTCGTTTCGGGAAGTTTGTATGCTCAAAACCAACCGATCGTAAAATCGCAAAGTGCCGCTTTGTTGAAAGTAGGCAAATTGACCTTCAAGGATTTGAATAAAAACCAAAAACTTGACAAATACGAAGATTGGCGATTGCCGGTTGCAGAGCGTGTCAAAGATTTGGTTTCCCAAATGACCCTCGAGGAAAAATTGGGATTCATGTTAATCAGTACGACCCGGATGGGTGGAGATAATGTTTTCGCCAACGGCGTTCAAGGAGGCGGACCCAAACCTGTCATTACCGACGGGTTCAATGAAGAAGATCTAGTCCAAAATACGAACATGTTTACCCGCAAGCCGTTAGGAGCACCTAATATGTCGGCAGCCGGAACAACCAAAGGGGTTACCCAATTCCACCTACGTCACTTCATTTTGCGCGCTAGTGCATCACCTGAAATTATGGCCAAATGGTCCAATAACCTCCAGGCTTTATGTGAGTCGACACGCTTGGGTATTCCAGCCATCGTCGCATCCAATCCGCGTAACCACGTAACGACGGATGCATCCGTAGGTTTGAGTGTGGGACTTACGGCATTTTCAAAATGGCCAGGCGAATTGGGATTAGCGGCTATGCGTGATTTTCCATTAACGCGAAAATTTGCAGAAACCGCTGCTGCCGAATGGCGCGCGGTGGGTTTGCGCAAAGGCTATATGTACATGGCGGACCTTGCTACAGAACCGCGCTGGGGCCGTGTGGAAGGGACCTTTGGTGAAGATGCGGATTTGACATCGAACATGATTACTCAAATTGTATTAGGGTTTCAAGGAAATAAATTGTCGAACACGTCGGTGGCAATGACCACCAAACATTTCCCGGGAGGCGGTCCTCAATTAGATGGGCAAGACTCGCATTTTGATTGGGGAAAATTTGCACACTATCCGGGTGGCATGTTTGATTACCATGTGAAACCATTCAAGGCTGCCATCGCGGCGGGGACTTCGGCGATTATGCCATATTACTCTGCGCCAAAAGGCAAGGAATTTGAAGAGGTAGGATTCTCCTTCAACAAAGCGATGATTGGCGATTTATTGCAAGGCAAATTAGGCTTCCACGGAATCATCAATTCCGATACAGGCCCGATAGAAATGATGCCTTGGGGCGTGGAAAACTTGAGTATTCCTGAGCGCTACCAAAAGGCATTGAATGCTGGCGTGGATATTTTCTCGGGGGCAGCGGACCCAACAACCTTAATTGAAGTTGTCAAAAATGGCTTAGTCAAAGAGGAACGAATCAACCAATCAGTTGCCAAATTATTAACCGAAAAATTTGAATTAGGGCTATTTGAAAACCCCTATGTGGATGTAGAAGCGGCCACAAAAATCGTAGGAAATAAAGAGGCAGTGGCCGCAGCGGAATTAGCTTTGCGCAAATCGATCGTGTTATTGCGCAACGATGACAAACGATTGCCATTGGCGAAGAAAACTAAGGTATATTTTGAGACCTATTTCCAGCAGGGGCGAAATGCGGGTGAAGCGATTAAAGTTTCCAAACCATCCTATCCCGGCTTAGAGTTCGTATCAACCAAAGAAGAAGCCGATGTGGTATTGCTCTGGTTGGTCCCTACGAGCGGCGGATTGTTCAGCTCACAAGGATCAAAAATCGATTTGAATTTATCGGCCAATCGCATAGACGTGAATCACGTGAATGAGATTTTAAACGCCAAACCGACGATCGTAGCGATCAATTATACCAACCCGTGGGTGATCGAAGAAATCGATAAAGGAGCAGCGAAATCGATTATCGCAACCTTTGGTACGACACAAGATGCTTTATTGGATATTGTAACAGGCGCTTTCAAACCTACTGGCAAAATGCCATTTACGACACCAAGAAGTCAAGCAGCTGTGGAAGCAAACAAATCCGATGTTCCGGGTTATATGGAAGGACCGAATTATGGGTTATTTGCCTTTGGGCATGGATTGACCTATTAATGAAAAAGGGAGCAAGCGCTCCCTTTTTTTATAAGTTATATTTCAAGCCCACCGTTGCAATCACTTGCCCATCTGTGAGCGTATAATTGCCAAAGGCTTTGGCCTGAAAATGCTTGTTGATATCATACGAAATTGTCTCGGCAACACCTGTCAAATCTCCCACAGTCAAATAATAGCCCTGCGTGAGCAAATTCCATTTCTTATGATGATAATTAGTATTTCCTGAAACCAATGTCACCTTAAAATCAGAATTCCTCGCATTGCCATTCAAGATAAATGAACCCACAGTCCATTTATCGTTGACCGGATAAGACATCGTCAATTCCCGACCAAAGAAACTCGTGACTTCATAATCTTCCGTCATTTGAAAGGCTGGAATATGAATACCCACAATCGCCTTAAACTTCTTGTCGATGAATCGATAACGCGTAAACAAAGCCACCGTCGTAGGTGTCATGCTTTTCATGCGCATCATGTACATCAAAGAACCCGTCAATCTTTTCTTTGGATTCGTGCTCGCATTAATGATGATATTCGGTTCTTTCGAGGTAAAAGCGGGAATAAAAGAGAATCCGCCGGTGCTAACTTCTATACTACCTGTTTGGGCATTTAACGAAAAAGCGGCGAGGATTAGGCAGAAGGCCAACAATTGTTTCATTTTGATACATTAGGGGATTTGAAGGCGCAAAAATAGGTATTTCCCTTTCCGAAAACAACCAAGGGCTTTTTCAGTTACTAATACATGCCCAAATCTCCCATCCATATCGTCTGGTTTAAACGTGATCTCCGCTTTACGGACCACGAACCTTTGTACCGAGCTTTGGAGTCGGACATCCCCGTATTATTGATGTATTTTTTTGAACCTTCGATGATGGCTTTCCCCGACAGCGATCTACGTCACTGGCGATTTGTGCATGAATCGTTGATGGAAATGCAAGGGCGTTTGGAAGATCGGAATGGGATCCTGCATATTTTCCACAACGAAGTGCTGCCCGTGTTTCAGGCTTTGGCAGAACAATATGACATTCGCCAAATATCCTCTCATGAAGAGATTGGGAATGATTTGAGTTTTCAACGGGACAAGTGGGTGGCGGCATTTTGTAAGAAGGCCAACATTACCTGGAAAGAAACGCCAACCGGCGGGGTCATTCGCCGTTTGAAATCTCGCAAAACGTGGCAAGAGCGCTGGGAAAAAACGATGCGGCAAGAACCCTTTTTTGTAAGAGAGGACAATTGGAATTTAGCACGATTAGACTCAGCTTTTTATAACGCCATAAAAGGCCCCGAACTCCCTTCGGACTTTAAAACGCGCAATCCCATTTTCCAAGAAGGCGGCGAATACTGGGGTTGGAAGTACATGAAAAGTTTCATCGAAACAAGACATAAAGATTATAGCTTTTCCATTAGCAAACCGGAGGCCAGTCGGCGAGGATGCAGCCGCACCTCCCCCTATTTAGCCTACGGAAATATCAGTATGCGGATGGCCTATACCTACACGATGCAGCATTACAAAAGCGCTGCGAATAAACGGGCATTGCAAAATTTCATTTCCCGCTTGCATTGGCAGGGGCATTTCATGCAGAAGTTTGAGGATGAATCGCGGATGGAATTTGAACCGGTCAACAAAGCTTATCAAGCACTGGAAAAAGACCGCGATGAGCGATTAATTCAGGCTTGGCAAACAGGCCAAACGGGCGTTCCGCTAATCGATGCTTGCATGCGTTGCGTGGTCGCGACGGGTTATTTGAATTTCCGGATGCGGGCAATGGTCGTTTCGTTTTTCGTCTTTAATCTCTGGCAAGATTGGCGGAATTTGGCGCATTTTTTAGCCCGCCAATTTCTCGACTACGAACCGGGAATTCACTACCCGCAAATCCAAATGCAAGCCGGCGTCACCGGCATCAATACGATCCGCATTTACAACCCGGTCAAGAATTCCTACGCGCATGATCCCGATGGAGTTTTCATCAAAAAATGGGTGCCGGAATTAGCCGCCGTTCCTGCGACGCTGATTCATGAACCTTGGAAATTAAGCGATATGGAACAGACTTTGTATGGCGTTAAAATCGGGGTGGACTATCCCGCTCCCGTCGTGGATTTAAGTGTGACGAGAAAGACGGCATCGGATCAAGTTTGGGCGATGCGGAAAACGAAAAAGGCCCGACAAGAGGGGGCGCGAATCCTCGAAAAACATGTGAATAAATGAGCGCATTCCTAATCTTTCCGCACCAATTATTTGAAGAAACCCTCACTCAAGAAGCGGCTATTTTCTATGTCGTGGAATCGAATTTGTTTTTCAAACAATATGCCTACCACAAGCAAAAACTGATCTTTCATCGGGCCAGCATGCGGGCCTTCACAGACCGCCTCCGCGCTGCGGGGAAAACGGTGGAATACATCGATGCGCATGATTCTCGGTCTGCGGAAGTAGCACTAGCCGCGTCGATAACAGGCCCCATTACTCTTTTCGATCCCAATGATTATCTGCTCGAACGCCGACTGCGTCGCGCCGGAGACATTCACCTATTAGCAAGCCCGAATTTTCTCAATACGGACACCTCACTACTCGGCACTCGAAAACCTTATTTCCAAACAGCCTTCTATACACAACAGCGCAAAGATCGTGGGATTCTGCTCGACGCCGACGGAAAACCGATGGGCGGCCAATGGACTTTCGATGCGGAGAACCGCAAGAAAATTCCGAAAAACACCTTCATTCCGGCGCCCTTTCCAGAGGCTGTTTCGAATGATTATGTCCTTGAGGCCATCGACTATGTCGCTGCCCACTTCACTAATAATCCGGGTTCTTCAGAACGCCCCTTTTCAGGTGCCTATTATCCCGTGACGCATGCAAAAGCACAGGATGCGCTGGACCAATTCATCAAGGAACGGATTCCGCTTTTCGGGGATTACGAGGATGCCATCAAAGCAAATGAAAAGACCTTGTTTCACAGCATTTTGAGTCCACTGATTAATGTAGGATTATTGAACCCGAATCAAGTTATCGAACGTGTCGCAGCCTCCGCCGCTCCATTAAATAGTATGGAGGGATTTATCCGTCAAGTCGTAGGATGGCGTGAATTTGTCCAATTATTGTATCGGAAAATAGGGGTCCAACAGCGCACCACGAATTATTGGGGATTTACGAATGAGATGCCCTCGGCATTTTACAATGGAACAACAGGGGTGGAACCCATCGACCAAACGATTCGCAAGCTCTTACAAACGGGTTATAATCACCACATCGAGCGCTTGATGGTGCTAGGTAATTTTATGTTATTGTGTGAAATTAAACCAGATGCGGTCTATCGATGGTTCATGGAACTATACATAGACGCTTATGATTGGGTGATGGTGCCCAACATCTACGGCATGTCACAATTCAGCGATGGTGGATTAATGACCACCAAACCCTACATCTGCGGATCCAATTATATCTTGAAAATGAGTGATTATCCGAAGGGCGAGTGGCAAGAAATTTGGGATGGATTGTTTTGGCGATTCTTGGATAAACAACGCGAAACCTTCCGCAAAAATCCCCGTTGGGCCATGCTCATCAGCACCTGGGACAAAATGCCTTCGGAAAAAAGAGACGCACACCTTAACCGAGCGGAAGCCTTTTTAACGCAATTGTTTGCTTAGTTTATTCCAAAACGAAAAGAAGCTATTGAATTCCCCTTGGAGACCTGGAGCTAAACTCGGATGCACCTCACGAATACCCTGAAAATGGGCATTGATAGGGTGATCTCGGAAAACGCCGTGCACCTTTAGATCGGAATATTCCCCATAATAAACTTGAATCCCCGGAATGTTTTCGGCAAGCGACAGGATGAACTCTATGGTCTTAGGGGCCATCGGATGTTTGGCAAAATGACTCGGTTCTAACACCAAAATCCGGTTGCCTTCCTCGCCCTCGTGGAAGGTCGGATCTAGCGTGTAATGGGTATAAATGAAGCTGGGAATTCCTGCGATTAATTCCAGCGGCTTCGTTGTCGGCGGGGTAAATGGAAGCGATGCTTCCACCGATCGTTGTAAATGATCCGGAACCAATTGCGAAGGCAAATCCTCGTATTCGAAATCCAAGAATGTGCCCCTTTGCTGTATCCCCGTATAGCGATTGATATTTTCCTGATTCGCGTAATACAGCTTATTGCTGAAGGTACCGGCGCACCATTGCCAACTCAGCGCATTACTGGCCAAATCTCCGTCCAATAAATGATAATACATCCACTGGGCAGGTTCTAGCCAATGGTATTTGGCCACATTACAAATCGTCGCGGCAAGGTACATGCGCAGGTGATTGTGTAGATATCCAGTTTCTGCAAATGTGGCCAAATGCGTATCCAAGGCCTTGATTCCCGTGTTTGATTCTAATACAGCACGAGGAATCCCAAAGCGTTCAATTCCTTCCTGTGGGTGGCGAATGTCTTCGAAAATAGCATCGCCCTTTTGAAACCAAGTCCGCGTATAAAACTCCCGCCAGGCTAATTCTTGAATGAATTTTTCCGCTTGTTCCAAACCGATTCCGCGGTCTTTTAATCGCTTCACGACTTGGGGAACTGTGATAAATCCTCGTGACAAATAAGGAGATAAATAAGACACGCCACCCGTGATAAAATTACGAGATCGAGCATAATGCTCGGGGTCGAATTGATCGATGCGCTGAAATACCTCGGCAAGTTTTGTTGGGAATTCCACTAGCGCTTACTGATTTTGTTCATACTAATGCTGCGTTGCAGTGTACATTTGAATCGAGGATCTAGGGCAACGCGTTTTTGCAGGTGTTTGGTATTCCGACCGGCCATCCGCTTCCGCCACATACGGAAACTCGACTCCTTGCTATTCTGGCGCATGAATTCGATGACCTCTTTTTCCTTCAGGCCAAACTGAAATTCGATCGCCTCAAAAGGCGTTCGATCTTCCCAGGCCATTTGGATGATGCGGTCGGTATCTTCAGGTGTGAATGGTGTTTTTGAAACGGACATAGCTGTAAAACCACCTACAAGGCGTTTTGTTTTCAAGATCGGAGCGCTCCACGAAAAGCCCCTTTGAGTTTTTCCACGTCAGCATCTGTAATATGCACATGAGGAGCAATACGAAGGGAATTGCCTCTTTGGCTAATGTAAACCTGTTTCTCTTGTAAGGCTGCCACAAAATTAAGGCTTGTTTCTCCCAAATTTATCCCCAAAATATGCGAAACTCGCTGAGATTCAGGCAGAGGTAGAAAGCCAAAATCACTGAAAAATTCGGCTAATTCTGCATTACGTAAGGCGATGTATTTTTCGATATTTTCAATTCCCCAAGCCTGAATTTGCTGCAAGGCGGCAATCGCACCAGGCAAGATGGTAGGCATCCCTTTTTGGCCCATTTCAAATTTTCTGGCTCCCATCTGGTATTGTGCATTATAAGAAACAAGTCCTGCAAAATCCGACGCGTTTTCCCTCGATAACCAAGTTTCCTCGAGCGGGCGCGCACCGAACCATTTCGCATGCACATACAAAATACTAAATCCGTATGGGCACAATAACCATTTATATCCCGCAGAAATCAAGAAATCTACCTGCATATCTGACACCGAATGCGGCATGGCTCCCAAAGTTTGAGTGGCGTCGACTACATAAATAATGCCTAACTCAGCGCAATGTTGCCCTATTTTCACCAAATCAATTGCTGCTCCATTTGTCCAATGGCAACTGGGAATGGACAAAACCTTTGTTTGGGGTCCTATGTGTGTCAAAATCGTGTTTGTCCAATCTGAATCTTGTGCTTTTTTCAAGGTTACTAGGTTTGCTCCCGTTTCAGCACAAACCCGCCGCCAAGTCAAGATATTACTCGGAAAATCTTCCGCTAAAACGAGCACCTCATCTCCTTTCAGTAAGGTCGGTTCAATCGCTCTGGCAGCCGTAGCTAGTCCATAACTAGCGGAAGGAACCACCGCGTAATTATCTGCATGACCACCAAATAAATCAGAACATATTTCGCGAATAGTTTCTGCCTCGTCAAAAAACTGGCCAACCGACCAATTCCATGGGCTTGATTTTAATAGAACTCCTGCTAAAAGTCGATCGCGTGAAGCATTTAATTGAGGGCCCATATAAGAGCCGTTGAAATAGGCAATCTCATCTGGAATGGAAAACAAATGTCGTTGTGTTGGAAGCATTCGAGGCGATTGGGTGAATGCCAAAGTTAAAACTTATTTGCTACGTCTACACTTTTCACCACAATAGATGATTTGTTCCCAATTCTTTTCCCACTTCTTGCGCCAGGCGAAAGGGCGGTTACAAACGGGACAGATTTTGGAGGGTAAATGTTGTTTTTTAACGCCTTGCATAAAAAAAGGGCTTGCCTATGAAAGACAAACCCTTTTCAACGGAAAATGTTTAGACTAGAACAATTTCTCTTGTGGAGGCGTCGCGCCAGCCAAACGGATATACACGGTTGCTTGTCCGCGGTGGTGTGTTTGGTGTTCAAAAGCTTTGTCGATCGCTTGGCCTTTTGTCATATCGAAACGACCAAACATTTTAACTGACTCAGCCAATTTCGCATCCGGTACATTTTTGATCGCGTTGATCGCAAAATCATAGGCAGCTAACACTTTCTCAGTTACGCTTGCTTTCGCCACGTCATTCGATTTTTCCAAATCCTTTGCCGTAGGAGCTACATCCGTTGCCGTTCCTACAAACATGTAAATCGCATCTGAAAGGTGGAGCATTTGACCTGCGAAAGAACGCATTTCTTTCGTAGGCTTTAAGGCATAACCCGATTCCGGCATTGCGTCTAAGTATTCTTTCGTGTAAGCACGTGCGCGCTCCCAGTCTTTCAAGAGGTTCGCTTTCGGAGTTTGAGCAGTCAGGTTGCTGGCCATGGCAAGGATTGCCAAAAAGGTGAATAGTTTTTTCATGGTTATAATTTATAAGGGTTGTTAATTCGTTTATTTGCTGTTTTTACCAAATTACTTTTAAAAGGGCTTTGGGGGATTATATTCGACTTGTTGGACAAATCTGACACACGTTTTGTTTTTGTTCCCAGCATTCCACCCAACTTAGCTTGATTACTATTTTTCATCTTTAAGTGTTATTTCCTCCGATCAAAAAAGCCAATTAAATGAGCTACTTAGCGGGAGATTAACTCAGGAAGTAGGTTTTTTAGGTATGGATAACGATCCAAATTAGAAAAGACCACTTTGCCATTTTCAACTGTTGCCATGTGCTCAGGGATTCTTGCATGAGCAGAACCTTCAAATATATCGATAAAATCAAACTGAGCATAATTCTTATTCAAGTTTTCAAATCCTGCATAATATCTCCGCTCAACTTCATATTTAGGCACAAAATGTCCTCCATTTTCCACCCTAATTAAAACACGTTTATTCCTAACTCAATCGAATCCAAGCAAAGAAATATCAGAAAAAGGTCATATCCTTTAGCTTTAAATTGATTAGGCCAATACATGGGGTCGCTATCAAAATTCGTTTCAAAAGCGAAATCTTTCCCAATTTTCCACGCTTCTTCAATCTCATCTTTTAAATCCGATGACGCCAAATTATGTGCCATTTGTTCCTTAATATCAATTTCAATTAAGGCCCTATAATGGCTTAAGAAGTGGGAATCATAATCGAAAGGAATCGTATTTGACGAGGGAACCAGGTACTTGGAGAACGAAGATTTACCAGAGCCTACACCCCGCAATCACCAACAATCGTGGTTTATGCATTATTGAATTGAGGTGCTACTTTAGGGGATTTATTTGTACTACCCGATTTAACATGTGACTCGTAGACCTTAATTTGTTGTCTAACCGCAGGCATGGCTTTCTCCAATTGCTTTTGAAAAAAAACAACTCGTTTTTCAGTATTTGAAAAGTTTTCCATCATTGAAGAATTATTGCCAGACAAAATTACAATTTAATTTCAGTATTAAAATCCAATATGCTTATAATTAGCATATTACACTTCTATTTCCCCTCGCAAATACAACACGGCCTCCCCCGCAATCTCTACGCGATCTCCCAGCAATTTGCAAGTTAAGTCACCCGTTCTTTGGGATAATTGGCGGGCCGTTAATTCAGTCTTCCCCAATACGGAAGCCCAATAAGGTGTCAACGTCGTATGCGCCGAACCCGTCACCGGATCTTCATTCACACCACAAGCAGGGCCAAAAAAACGAGAGACAAAATCCGTTGTTTCGCCGGGTGCCGTCACAATGATGCCACGAACGGGATGGATTTTCAAGGCCTCAAAATCCGGTTGGAGGGCGCGAATTTCTGTTTCCGAATCATAGACAAAAAGATAGTCCGTTTTACCTCTGAAAACCTTGCAAGGCGCTTGAGATAGTCCAATCGAAAACTCAGGATTTATGGCTAATTCCGATAACATATCAACCGGAAAATTCAAGGCTAAAACAGAACCGTTTTTTGATACAGTTAAGGGTCCGCTACGCGGAGAATGGAAATTGATTTGGTCACCCGCAAATCCCAATTCATGAAACAAAACATAGGCACTCGCTAAGGTTGCGTGTCCGCACAAATCCACTTCGACCGTGGGGGTGAACCAACGAATTACATAACAATCACCCGCAGGGACAATAAAAGCCGTTTCGGCTAAATTATTCTCCGCGGCGATGTGCTGCATCACGGTATCAGAAAGCCAAATGTCTAAAGGACAAACCGCAGCGGGATTGCCTTTGAAACGTTGGTTCGTGAAGGCGTCAACTTGGTAGATTGCGATTTTCATTAGTCCAAAATTAGGTCATTTTCTTTAAATCCTTTGAACGTCAAATAAAGCCCCAACGAAAACTCCCAAAGGGCAATGGGAACCGCGGATAATCCCGCAATGGGCGCGCGCTGATCAAATACTCCATACAAAACGGCCACATCTCCAGCCGCCAACGTAAAAGCTCCAACCATCCCGATGATCGGTAAAATTCGGGGAACCAAACGTGTTTGATATAACAAGGTACCTAAGAGTAAACCATTTACAGCGGGAATGAAACTTTGGCTAATTAAAAACAAGCGGTCGTAGAGCATCACGAGTCCTCGAGCCAAAACCTGCGACTCGCTGCCTAAATTACGAAGACTTAACACTGTTAGCAAACTCGCTACTCCGGCAAAAATCAGTGTCGCCTCTAAAATCCGAGCGGCTACAAAACCCAAAGCCAAGCTTTCGTTTTGCTTCTTCAAGACCGGATAAAAAACAAGCGCCGTCCCAATGCAGGCCAAAGCCATCAACAATTCCAAAATTCCCCCAAGCACCACATCGCTAGACGGCGCCGAGCTAGTGATAAAATTCGGCTGGTGAATTTCGTGGTAAAGCGACAAGGTTGGGATGGAAATAAAGGTCAACAGGTATAGGATACCCGCGGTCAAAGAAGTTTTTCGTGATGCTGTCATGCATGCAATTTGGAAAAATATTTGAAATCAAAAACGGATTATTATTTAAACGGCAAGCTCGCTATCTTTGAAACCCATGAATGTGATAATACGACCAGCCTTCCGTTTAGACCTCGCTGCCTTACAAGCCATCGGCCGAAAAACCTTTGTAGAAACTTTTGCGGATAGCAATTCAGCGGAAAATTTAGCAGCTTATCTGGAAGAGGGGTTTTCTGTGGATAAACTCGGAGCGGAGCTTCGAAACGAAAATTCCCAGTTTTACTTTGCCCTTCAAAAAGAGGAAGTGATAGGCTATTTAAAAGTGAATTGGGGTGATGCGCAAAGCGAAAAGCAGGACCCCCATGCCCTGGAAATCGAGCGCATTTATGTGCTTCAGCAATACCACGGAACACAGGTAGGCGCATTACTTTACCAACAAGCTTTAGCCATCGCAAAAGCACGCAAGGCACCGTATATCTGGCTAGGGGTTTGGGAAGAAAATCCGCGGGCGATTCGATTTTATCAGAAGCAGGGATTTTTGGAATTTGGGGAACATATCTTTCAATTAGGTGATGATGCGCAGCGGGATGTGTTGATGAAACTTGACCTTTAACATCTTCCGCTCATCGACTCAATATTTCAACTCATCGATTCCCCATGAACAAACACCTATTTATTTCTCATATTACACAACTCAAAACTCAATCTATGAAACTTACTTGGATAGCCTTCCTCCTTCTTGGCGTTTCATTGCTAGCGAATGCCCAGAAATATTCGGTTATTTTAGGGAGGCCTACAGATAAATCAATCACCCTAAGTGTTCTGTTTGACCAGAATATCGAGTATCAAGTTGAATACGGAATCCAATCTGGCAACTACCTCAATAAGACATCCATACTAACTGAAAGTGCCAACATACCCAAGGAATTTGACCTAGAGGGCCTCAGCAAAAATACCCGTTATTTCTACCGACTCCAATATCGAATCAAAGGCGGAACAAGCTTTTCTCCAAGCCCCGAATATTCTTTTATAACGGCTCGAGATCCCGGTTCCAGTTTTGTATTTACGGTGGAGGCCGACGAGCATTTGTACGACAAAAAAGGTGTCGACAATATGTACCGCATCTGCCTAGAAAATCAATTGAAAGACAAACCGGATTTTATGCTTTCACTCGGAGACACTTTTGGGGATGATCATAATGCTACGACCATTACTTCCGCGGAACTAAAAACCTTGCATGCCAACTACCGTCCTTTTCTGGCAAATATTAGCCATTCTGTTCCTTTCTATTTTTGCATGGGAAACCATGAAGGAGAAAATAATTATTACATCAAACAAGGCCCGCCCAATAACCTAACCATTCAAGCGACACTTTGGCGAAAATATTATTATCCAAACCCGAGTCCTAACACCTTCTATTCTGGCAATTCAGAAGTGGAAGATTATGGCGTCGGCAATCCCGAAAATTACTATGCCTGGACCTGGGGGGATGCGCTATTTGTTGTGTTAGATGCTTACCGCTACCAATCGGTTGATGGATCATCTGAAAAGCCTAAAACCTGGGATTGGACCCTCGGAAAAAAACAATACGATTGGATGAGGTCCACACTCGAAAGCAGTAAGGCAAAATACAAATTCGTTTTTGCTCACCATATCCGAGGACAAGACCGCGGAGCAATTACGAATGCTAAATTATATGAATGGGGCGGCTATGAAGGCGATGGAAAAACCTATTCATTTGATAAAAATAGACCCGGATGGGGTAAACCCATTCACCAAGTCTTTAAAGACACGGGTGTCAGTATATTTTTCCAAGGACATGACCACCTATTTGCCAAAGAAGAATTAGACGGTATTGCCTACCAAGAAGTCCCCATGCCCAGCGATTCGACTTATGAAATCGGTATGCTAGCAAATGCCGACGCCTATACGGCAAACCAATTGCGCGGGACAGGGCATATCCGTGTCGCCGTAAATCCCGAATCCGTCAAAGTGGATTTTGTTCGTGCCTACTTGCCTGCAGATGTAAAAGCAGGTGTTCGCCAAAACCAAGAAATCGGCTTTACCTACACACTAGGAAAGGAAACACCCAATGTGCCCAATGTCGTTTTAGCAAACCAACAAGAGCCGAAAGAATGGCTAAGCATCAAGCCCAACCCAGCGAACGACATCATCGAGATTCAGGTAAATAGACCTTTCCAAAGGGCATCATTTAGTTTGTATAATCAACTGGGCGCGCGTGTACTTACGAGTGAATCGCCGCAACTCCTGGTGAAAAATCTTCCCGAAGGAACCTATGTTTTAACCGCTGAAATAGACCAAGAAATGAGCCATCAAAAAATTCTCATCAAGCATTAACATGAACCGCTACTTTCTTTTACTTTTCATAGGATTACAAAGCATGGCTTATGGGCAGCGCATGTTGTTTAAAGAGTTTTTGGGAAAGCCCACTCAAAAATCTGTGAGTGTAAAAGTATTTTTTTCTGCCGACGTTGAAATCAGTGCGCAATACGGAATATCCTCTGGAAAATATACCGCCCAAACGAATTGGCAATTAGTCAAAGCTTCCGAACCTGGCGAAATTCTAATCGATAATTTAAGCCCAAATTCAACTTACTTTTATCGACTACAATATCGGGTTCCCGCAAGTTCAAGCACAACTTACCGGCCTGAATTTACATTCCAAACCCAAAAATCCCCCAACAACGGCTTTTCCTTTGTGGTACAATCTGACCCACATTTAGATGAACAAAGCGACTCCGCTTTGTTCCGACTGTGCCTGAAAAACCAGTTGGCCGACAAGCCAGATTTCATGATCGACCTGGGTGATATCCTAATGACTGACAAGCTAAAAAATGCTGCGGGTGTCGTGCCGCGGGATACCATTACCTATCGTAGTAAGCTTTTTCGAGATTATTATGAAACCATCAGTCACTCGGTTCCCATCTACATTTCCATGGGAAATCATGAGGGAGAGGCCGGTTGGAACCTTACAAATAACGAAAACAACATTGCCGTTTGGGGAACCTTGGATCGAAAGAAATATTTCATGAACCCGTCGCCCAATGATTTTTACACAGGGGATCAAACCAAACATCCCTATGTGGGCTTGCGGGAAAACTATTATGAATTTACTTGGGGGGATGCACAATTCATTATCCTAGATCCCTATTGGTATACCACCACAAAACCCGATGCCAATACCGGTTGGCGGTGGACCTTGGGAAAGGCACAATATGATTGGTTGCGCGCGAGTTTGGAAAAAAGTAAAGCCAAATTCAAATTTGTTTTTGCACATCAGTTGATTGGTGGGGACCCCAACGGACGTGGAGGAATAGAGTTTGCAGATTTATACGAATGGGGAGGAAAAAATAAAGATGGTTCTGATGGATTTGCGGCCAACAGGCCCGGGTGGTATAAACCGATCAAAGATTTATTTACCGAAAATCGGGTTACCATTTTCTTCCATGGGCATGATCATTTTTATGCCAAACAAGATAAAGACTGCTTAGTCTACCAAGAAACCCCACAACCGAGTCATCCCATATTTGCTACCGCCAATCAAGCCACAGAATATGGCTATGTCAAAGGTGAAATCTATCCCAATACGGGCCACTTGCGCGTTAATGTCAATAGCGATGGTGTAAAAGTAGATTATGTCAGAGCCTATCTAGCTAAGAATGAAACGGCAACACGAAAAAATCGAGATGTATCCACAACCTATTTCATTGGAAGCAAAAATTGTTACGACGATAAGCCTTCCAATCTCGTGTTATGGAATGCTAATTATGTGGATGAGATGGTCTATCCCAATCCCGTCCAACAACGAACAACGATTTCCTTTACCTTAAAGAAACCCGATTCGATTAATCTAGCCATCTATAATTTGGCAGGTCAACGGGTCAAACAATTATTAAGTAATAACCCGGTAAATGACGGAACATTTCAAGTGATTTGGGATGGAACAAATGAGCAAAATGTGCATTTGCCACCTGGTGTCTATTTTTACGAATTTACTGGTGAGAATACACCCACAAAGTCGGGTAAAATCATATTAGCAGAATAATTATGAAATGGACCTTTGTTATACTTTGTTTTCTAACGCTGACAGCTTGCAAGAAAGACGAAGCTGTTACACCTACGCAGCCGTCAACATTCGAAGCCTACAGCTCCACGTTTTCAAATGGCGGAGAATTTCCGCAGAAATATACTTGTGATGGGGCTAGTATTTCGCCAGCACTAGCCTGGAAAAATCCCCCAGCGGGGACAAAAGGGTATGCGATTACGATGCACCACATCCCACCCACGGGCGATAAGCATGTCTACATGTGTGTATACAACATTAGTCCCGATGTTATTAATTTCCCGGAGAATACGACCAACATAGGCAATTGGGGAATCAATACCGTAAATGGGAAAAACAGCTACACACCACCCTGTTCACAAGGTCCAGGAGCAAAAATTTATGTCATCACGGTGTATGCGCTTTCAGAACAGCCTAGCATCACTGCAGCTGCAAACAAGATCACTATGGATGTATTATTAGACGCAATATCCACGAAAACCCTAGCCAAATCGGTTCTTTCAGTTTCCTACACAAGACCTTAATCGCATGAAAAAATTGATCATTTTATGCCTGTTGGTTGCCCCCTTTGCACTCCATGGTCACGCTGGAGGCCATATTTCAATAGGGGACTTAATGAAAGTTTGGCACTTAACGAATGGCCAAACGATTCAGGGGAATTTTTCTTATGGGGATGATCAAGCGATTATCTTGGAAAAAAGTCGGGGAGAAAAGCTCCGTATTTCGCTCCAAATGCTTCTAGGGAATGACCAAAAAATAGCTAAAATTAAGATTGCGCGTTATCAGAAAATACATGAAAATGAGATTCCGTTTAGTCCAGAAGTTCCACAGAACAATCCCTTTATGCTACCCCAATGGATTGCGCTATTTCTTTTGGGATTAGGATGCGTTAGGCTTCTTCGAAAAAGCACAAAAAGTCTCATTACTGTTCCTGCTGGGATCGCTTATGTTTGCTTGCTCATTTGGGCTTGTAAAACGGAAACAGCCATTACTCCCTCAGTGCCAAGTGTATCCACACCTGCCAAAACGAATATCAGCTTCTTGGATTCCGCATTTAACCCCTATAAGAAAACGATTTCCACCAACTACGATGACACGTATTATTATGTGAATTCAAATGGCATGCCGGAGCACAACATGATGGTTGGGATAACGAGTTGGCAACAACAAGTTCCCATCCCACAACCCTATTCAGGAACAAACCATTGGTCGATACCTTTGAAGCCTGTTTATGAAGCCTCACCTTTGAGCACGAAATCCAATTTTATGAAGGGCGCAGTCGCTTTGGCAGTAAATGGAATTCCTATTTTTAACGCGCTGAACAATCGGGGAGAAGACTCCTATGCGATAGGGGAATTGGACCAATGGGGCGGACATTGTGGTCGGGCGGATGATTACCACTACCACGCAGCACCTTTACATTTAAGCAATAGCTCTGGACTCAAACCGATTGCATTTGCCTTGGATGGATTTGCCGTTTATGGGACCAAAGAACCTGATGGGAGTGCCATGAAAACCCTAGATGCCAATCATGGACACGAGGGAACAAACGGCGTATATCATTACCATGGGACAACGGATTACCCTTATGTTATTGGTTCCATGCGCGGGAAAGTGACAACCGACCCTACTACACCTGCCCCCGAAAATCAAATATTGCCTCAAGCATTTACGAACGTCGTTCGACCTGCCTTGACAGCCTTGAAAGGTGCTAGTATCACAGGTTTTGAGACGCTTTCTCCAACGTCTTATATATTAACGTACACCTTAAATACCAAAAAGTGCACCGTCAAATACAGTTGGGTCAACAACAATTATACATTCATTTTCACCGATGGCGACGGAAAACAGACGACTGAGACCTATGTTAGAAAATAGAATTTGAACAAATTGATAATCCACAAAATCGAATAACAACGAAGCTCATTCAGGCGTAGATTTATGCCATGAGCAAGCGATTGTATATTTTGGCGGGGTGTAATGGGGCAGGAAAAACAACGGCATCCAAAGAATTGATTCCGAATGTAATCAATTGCCAAATCTTCGTAAATGCAGACGAAATTGCATTTCAAATGTCTCCATTCCATCCAGAATCCGTCGCGATTCAAGCTGGGAGAATTATGCTAGCGCAAATTCAAGAACATCTTCAAGCAGGTGAATCATTTACTTTTGAAACAACACTTTCAGCTAAATCCTATATGGGAATCATTACACAGGCAAAAGAACTAGGCTATGAAATAACACTCATATTCCTTTGGCTAAACTCCGTTGAACTCGCCATACAAAGAGTCTCCATTCGAGTCAAAGAAGGAGGGCATCATATCCCAACAAACACCATCATAAGAAGACACAAGGCCGGAATTACGAATTTATTCCAAATATACTTGCCCATCGTAGACAATTTCCTGATATTTGATTCCACTGAATCGATACCAATACCCATAGCACACAAATTCCTAAATCAATCTATCATCATAACCGATGCATCCAAATGGCAACAATTAACGCAAAGTCGATAGGACAGAAAAAAGAGGAGTTTGAACGCATCATCGATGCAGTGACCAAAATCCCTGTCCGATTAAAAAAGTTGAAAATGGATAAGGGCACCCCACTCGTCGTTTTCCGTGACGGCAAAATCCAACACATCAAGCCGGAAGACATAGAGATTTAGGAATTTGCAAGATTGCCCGGCTAACATCAGTAATTTTGGTAGAAACATCCGTAAAATGTATGCTCATTACGAAGCTTACATCAGCTACTTTTAGTTGTATTTAACCAATCGTAATGAAAAAAATCCTTTTAGGCCTCTGCCTCCTGTTTACCCTACCTACCTTCGCACAAGAAAATGCGCCTCGCGTTCAAACCGCATCTGGCGTAGTCCGCGGAACAATTGAAAACGACGTGGCCATCTTTAAAGGCATTCCCTATGCGGCAGCACCCATTGGCGAATTTCGTTGGAGAGCGCCACAACCTGTTCAATCTTGGACGGGCGAAAAAGATGCCAGCACCTTCTGCAAAGACTGTGGACAAGCCGGTTTTTCGGCAGCAGGCCGAACTAAAATATCTCCTAATGCCTCCGAGGATTGCCTCGCACTCAACATTTGGAAACCCGCAATCAGCCATGCGAAACTTCCTGTCATGGTCTGGATTCACGGTGGAGCCTTCGTTTTTGGTAGCGGAGCTAATCCCGAGAATTTCGGAAATTCTTTTGCCAAACAAGGCGTGATGCTCGTAACGATTAACTACCGTTTAGGCCGACTAGGCTTTTTCGCACATCCGGCATTGAGCAATGAATACCCGAACGAACCCAAAGGAAATTACGCCTACATGGATCAAATCGCGGCTTTGCAATGGATCCAAAAGAATATCGCGGCCTTTGGCGGTGACCCGAAAAACGTCACGATTTTTGGTGAATCTGCTGGCGGCGTTTCCGTACAATCTTTGTTGACAATTCCAGCTGCCAAAGACCTTTTTCATAAAGCCATTGTGGAATCAGGCGGTGGACGCGATGGCGTGTTGACCGGCCGACCGATCAACAAAAATGGCGACATTCATTACCCGATTTCCGCTGAACAAATCGGATTGAACTTTGCCAAAAAACATGACATCGAAGGTGATGATGCGCAAGCCTTAGCTAAACTTCGCGCGCTTCCGGCGGAAGAAATCGTTGATGGTGGTGAAGAAAATGTGAATGGAACACCCATCTATTCTGGACCTATCTTGGATGGAAAATTAGTGGTGGAAACGGCGGAGAGTGCTTACAAAGCCGGTCGACAAAATCTCGTTCCCATCATCATCGGATCAAATAGCGCTGAAGTTCCACAAGGGTTTGTCAACGCAACGTCCAAAGAAGAATTGTACACGAAATTTAATCCGTTGCAAGATGAATTGAAAAATGCGTACGACCCGGACGGTAGCACAGAGTTTGCCAAAATGTTAAGCTTTATCAACACCGACAAAGTGTGGGCAGAACCCGCAAGATTCACCGCACGCGCCTTTGAAAGCAAAAAAATACCTGCCTATGTTTACCTATTTTCGTATGTGTCGGAAGCCAACAAACAGCGCATGCGTTTTGGAGCGGCACATGCATCCGAAATCGCTTATGCTTTCAATACCCTACGCAATCGCGATGGTTCACCTGTGGCGAGCAAAGACCTAGCAGTGGCAAATTTGATGCATAGCTATTGGGCCAACTTCGCCAAGACGGGTAATCCGAACGGTGAAAATTTACCTCTTTGGCCAGAAAATAAGAAAAACGAAATCCTAGAGTTCCAATCAGACGGTAATGCAAATGCGAAAAAAGAACCGAACGAAGCGCGCTTGAATGTCATGGAAAAGGCATCGGAATTGAAAAAATAGATAATTCGCTTATCTTTATTTTCGATTAGCCAGGACCTTGACACCATGAAAAAGCCATCGAACCTAAACCGAAGAGACTTCCTTAAAGCCTCAGCCCTCAGCGGCGGAGGATTTTTACTAAGTTTCTCCTTTTTGTCTCAAGCAAATGCGCATACAGCACCGGGCACGCAGCCCATCGAGCTCAATGGCTTTGTCAAGATTTTAGCCGATAATCGCATCCAAATCATGTCCCCCAATCCCGAAGGCGGACAAGGTGTGAAGACTTCAATGCCCATGATCGTGGCAGAGGAATTGGATGTAGATTGGAAACAAGTAGAGGTTATTCAGGCCGATTTAGATACCAAACATTTTACCCGCCAGTTCATCGGCGGAAGTCAAGCGATTCACCAAGGCTGGAAACCTTTACGGATGGCGGGGGCTACGGCCCGACAAATGCTTAAGGAGGCTGCGGCCCAACAATGGCAAGTTCCTGTGGCAGAAATTAGTACCAAAGCAGGTGTTCTAACCCACACCGCTTCTGGAAAAACCGCTACTTATGGCCAAATGGCAGCGTTTGCTGCGACGATTCCCGTACCTACGAATATTCCATTGAAGTCGGTGAAGGAATTCCAGATCATCGGCCATTCCAAACAACAGGTCGACATACGAAAGATCGTGACGGGCCAACCGCTTTACGGAATCGATACCCGCGTGCCAGGAATGTTGTTCGCGATGGTGGCGCACCCACCCGCTTTTGGCATGAAATTAGCTTCGTTTGATGCGACCAAAGCCTTAAAAATGCCTGGCATCAAAGCGGTTTTCCCCATCAAACTTTACAACGAAGGCTACGAGAAAACCTTCTTCGATACGACCACTTTCCCGGAAGTAGTCGCAATCGTGGGACGCAGCACCTGGGAAGTGATGCAAGCTAAAAAAGTCTTACAAGTGGAATGGACACCTTTTGCATCTTATACCCAAAAACGCGACATGCTCGGTCGGAAAATCACCGAAAATGTCCCCGCTGGGCTCGAAAGCACCTCCGTACATGAGGCGCAAATGGCCGCGAAAAAAGAAGTTCCAGGAACGGTTAGACGCAAGGATGGCGACATCGAAGCTGCCTTTAAAAATGCCGCTAAGGTCTTAGAAAAAACGTATTATGGGCCTTATTTGGCACATAATTGCATGGAGCCGATGAACTTTTTCGCCCACGTGACGAAGGATAAAGCGAGTTTAGCTGGACCCTTACAAAAACCAGAATTCAGCGAACAAACGCTTTCCGCACGCATCGGAATTCCACTCGAAAATATTGACATTA
>Ga0228701_1000670_pt1 | contig 26729 bp, 23 predicted proteins | sample McNCre117_Aug_MG_2_FD_178017 | JGI IMG/M metagenome (GOLD analysis project Ga0228701, IMG submission 178017) | Freshwater microbial communities from McNutts Creek, Athens, Georgia, United States - 11-17_Aug_MG | ecosystem: Environmental > Aquatic > Freshwater > Creek | place: USA: Georgia... | reverse complement strand
AAGAGTTCGCCAGATTCAAGAACTGCTTGGCAGCCAATTAATTGCATGACGTGATACTCATCTTCATCATCATTTTCTTCGTTGATATCCACGTCGGCATAGAGCAATGTGTTTCGGAGTTTTTCGATGCCATTTCGATCGGTAATTCCATTAAAGCCCAAGAGCAAGATTCCATTGTGCACGCGGCCCGAGGTAATTGTTAATTCACCATGGGTATCGGTCTGTACAACTGCACCAATGGCAAAGCGACGATCAGGTTCATCTGTACGAACCTCTATCGTCGCCTCACCAAGAATTCCGTGAGCGCGACCAATTCGCCCCACGAGCAAACGCATTGTTATCTAACTTCGTCGGTCTCGATGAGATCGACGCGGACTGTGCGTCCTGCGAGCGCGCTTACAACTGTACGAAGCGCTTTTGCGGTACGACCATTACGACCAATGACCTTGCCGATATCTTCAGGGTTAACTCGAACCTCTAAAGTTGTTCCGCGACGTCCTGTCTTTTCAGCGACAACGACATCATCAGGGTTATCGACAATTCCCTTGACCAAATGTTCTAGGGCTTCATCCATCATTGTTATTCTGCAGCCGCTTCTTCTGCTGGAGTTTCAACAACAGCTTCGCTTTCAACCACTGCGTCTGCAGTCGCTTCTACAGCTGGAACCTCTGCCACAGCATCGTTTGAAACTGGCTCGGACACTTCTACAGCTTCTTCGACTACGGGGTTCGCCTTAGCAGCAAGCTTCTCCTGTGCCTTCTTCTTCAATGTTGTTGCGCCTTCTGCAGGCTCTGCTGCTGCAGCCTTCATCGCTGCTTCGTAAGCAACAACCTTTGAAGGCTTCGGTGCTGCAACCTTAAGAGTTCCTTCAGCTCCTGGAAGCTTCTTAAACTTCTGCCAATCGCCAGTCACCTTCAGCAATGCCTCTACAGCCTCTGATGGTTGTGCACCAACGCCGAGCCAGTACTGAGCACGCTCAGAATTGATCTCGATAAGTGATGGCTCTTGTCCTGGTACATAGCGACCAATCTCTTCGATTGAAAGACCGTTACGTGCCTTGCGTGAGTCTGTAACTACAACGCGGAAAAATGGTGTGCGGATTTTGCCCATGCGCATTAAACGAATTTTTGTAGCCAAGAAAGTTGTACTCCTGTAAATGTGTGTCATTCAAACCAATCGCAGCGGGGTGCGCGATCAATTCATATAACTATCGAATTGTGGATGTTGCTGGGGGTAGAGGGCCCCGTCAACAGGTGCCCAATTCTGCCATTCATGCGCTCAGATGCGAAATCGGCCGCTTACTGGCCCTCCTCCTGAGCACGCTTGGCGGGGTTACCTGATTTGGACTTTTTCTTCTTCACAACCTGCTGATTTACCTTGGGAAGTGCGGGCATGCCCATTCCACCCATTCCAGCTGGCATCCCGCCATTGCGGACCTGCTTCATCATCTTTTGAGCCGCCGAGAATCGATCCACCAGATTATTTACATCGGAAACCTTGCGGCCTGAACCCAACGCGATGCGAGCACGACGAGAGCCATTGAGAACCTTGGGATCACGCCGTTCAGCAGGTGTCATTGATTGCACAATTGCCTTGGTGCGAATGATTTCACCCTCATCAAAGTTTTCAATCTGCTTCTTCATCTGCCCTGCTCCTGGAAGCATTCCTAAAAGTTTAGACATGTTGCCCATCTTGGACATTGCTTGTAATTGATCAAGAAAATCTTCTAAGGTGAAATCTTCTCCGCTTGCAAACTTAGCTTCCAACTTCGCAGAAGTATCTGAGTCAAAAGCCTTTTTGGCTTGCTCGGCCAAGGTTGCAACATCGCCAAGCCCAAGAATTCGCGAAGCCATGCGATCTGGGTAAAAGATGTCGAACTCATGAAGTTTTTCACCAGTTGAGGCAAACATGATTGGACGCTTAGTCATTGACGCGATTGAAAGTGCTGCTCCACCTCGTGCATCTCCATCGAGCTTTGTGAGCACAACGCCATCAAATCCAACACCATCTAAAAATGCTTGAGAGGTGCGAACAGCATCCTGTCCGATCATGGCATCTACAACAAATAAAATTTCATCTGGATTGATTGCATCGCGAATATCAGATGCTTGTTTCATTAAATCTTCATCGACGCCTAATCGTCCTGCGGTATCGACAATAACCATGTTGTATAACTTCGCTTTTGCAAATTCAATTCCAGCTTTCGCGACTTTGACTGGGTCGCCTTGGCCGTTTCCTGGTTCTGGTGCAAACACGGGAACATTGACCGACTCTCCAACAACCTGTAACTGCGTAACTGCGTTAGGGCGCTGCAGATCTGATGCAACTAAAAGCGGGGTGTTACCTTGATCTGCGTAAAACTTTGCAAGCTTTCCTGCCAAAGTTGTTTTACCGGCACCTTGTAAACCAGCAAGCATGATGACGGTCGGTGGATTCTTGGCAAAACGAACTCTGCGCGCCTGTCCTCCGAGAATTTCAACCAGGCTTGAGTTAACAATCTCAAAGATTGCATTTGCCTGATTAGTACCAGATTGCAGAGTTGGCAACGCATCTAAAGATTTTTGACGAATATCGGCGATGAACTCCTCAACAACTGAAAGCGCTACATCTGATTCAAGGAGTGCTTGTCGAATCTCCTCGCAGGTTGATTCAATATCCGAAGATGAGATCTTTCCTCGTGAGCGCAGAGCTGAGAAAGCACCGCTAAAACGGGAGGTTAAGGACTCAAACATAAGAAGCGAAGACTACTTCAAGGCCTGCTTAAGATGCGAAGCGACCTCATTGGCACGCTCGGAAGAAAGCGGACCACCCGTTAACTCTGTTACATACAAGGTATCAATCGCCTCTGCACCGAGCGTTGTAACAATGGCAGAGCGGATATCAATCTTTGATTCAGTAATCGCCGCACCAATTCTGAAAAGTAAGCCAGGACGATCATGACTTCGTACCTCAATAACGGTGGCATCGGTTGCGGCATCGGTGAAGATTTCTACCTCTGGATCTGGAACTGGAATTGTTGGAATAGAAGCGTAAGCCGCTGCACGAGCCGTTAAGCGTTCTTCTACATCGGTCGAATCAATTAATGCATCTGCGATCAATTCATGTAATTTTGAATCAGTTACATCCGGAGCATGAACTTCTGGTGTCACAATCCAATACATCACCGCAGATTTTCCTAGGGTTTTTGTGCGAGCTGATTTCACATCAAGACGAGATATGTTGAATACACCTGCAACTATTGAGAGTAATCCTGGTTTATCAGGAGAAATTACCTCAATAGAGTATCCGCTTGAATGTGGTTCGAGTACAACTCGCAAATCACCTTTCTCGGCAAGTGCAATTTGTTCCTCTGACACTTGCGGCTGTTGAGCCACTTCAATGCCCGACATCGCTTTTCGAACTCTGCTCACCAATTCAGAAACGAGTGTGGCTTTCCAGTCACTCCAACCGGCACTTCCGGTCGCTTCTCCATCTGCAATGCTTAAAGTGTGCAAAAGCTCTAATGTGTTTGCATCTGGAATCAATGATTGAACCGATTGAATTGTGGCTGGATCATCTAAATCTCTACGAGTGGCGGTAGATGAAAGAAGCAGGTGATGCAGGACTAGAAGCTTGAGTGTTTCAATATCTTTTTCATCAAAGCCAACTCGACGTGCAATAGGTTCAATCAAGCGAACTCCACGTTCGGAATGATCCTCTTGGGTTCCCTTTCCAATGTCATGGAAGAGCGCTGCAAACAGTAATAAATCTGGTCGATGGACCTTACGGGTCAACTTCGCTGCATGAACTGCGGTTTCAACCATATGACGGTCTACTGTGTGGCGATGCAATGCATTGCGTTGCGGAAGAGAGCGTACTGAGCGCCACTCTGGTATCCAGTGAAAGATAATCTCTTCTTGATCCAAAGTTTCAAAGATTCCAACCATCGCCTCGCCTGCACCGATTAAAGAAACAAGTAGTTCGCGTGCTTCGCGCGGCCAAGGAGTTGGGAGTTCACCTTCTCCGTTATTTAGTGCAGTTGCTAACTCTGTACACGTATCAAGAGAGAGCGGAAGTCCTAATTGAGCAGCTGTAGCAGCTGCACGTAATCCAACTACTGGATCTTCATTAAGTGAGGTAAATGGATCTATTACGATTTCACGATTTGCCGCACTTACATTCTTTGCAACAGTTACAACTCGTGGACGGCGCATTATGCGACCCAAGCCATCTTTGCCCTTATGTTCAATGGCGTGCCATGTGTAATCCAATAGATAATCTACAGAACGCGCAGCTCGCGCGACATCACTCATCATGACATCGGCATCGGCATATTCGAGTAGCTCGGCAACCTTGTCCTGCTCTTGAAAAAGTAGACGGTCTTTGCCACGGCCACTTGCGATGTGCAACGCCTCGCGAACATTATTTAAAGTGGACTCTGCCCAACTAATTTTCTCTAGTGGAACTCTCACAGCGCTGGACATCGCTATCGCGCGTAATGCCTGAATGTCTCGAAGTCCACCACGCGCCTCTTTGAGATCTGGCTCAAGTAAATATGCCAACTCTCCTGCTCGCGCATGTCTTTCTTCCAATGAGGCTTGAGGTTTGGCTAGGTTCTCTTTGGCATTTTTTCGCCAATACTCAATTGCATCGCTTTGTACAGCAGCCACTAAATCTGCATTACCTGCCACTAAGCGAATATCTAAAAGACCTGTTGCAACCCTTAAGTCAGCTTCAGATGAATCTCTGGTTTCACTTCGAGTTCGAACAGAGTGGTCGACGCTTGTCTTGTCCCATAACGGGTACAACACATCATTAACAACTGCCTTTAATTTTTCTTGAGAGATTTTCCCTGTATGCAAAAACAAAATATCTAAATCTGACCCGGGAGATAACTCGCCGCGGCCATAACCTCCAACCGCGGCGAGTGCTATCTCCTTACCCGAATCTAGATCGCAATGGGTGTGCACTGCATTGCTCAATAGTTCAGAGAGAAATCGATCGCTCTCGTTCGATCGATCTCTTCTCTCCCGGGTACTCATAGGAGTAAGTCTAGATTGCTTCGGAACCGCGCTCCCCCGTACGGACGCGAATTACCTGATCAACTGGTGTTGTCCAAACCTTTCCATCACCAATTGACCCTGTAGAAGCGGCTTTAACGATGACATCAACTACAGATTCTGAGTCCTTGTCATCAACCAAAACTTCTAGGCGAACCTTTGGTACTAAATCAACTGTGTATTCAGCACCTCGGTAAACCTCGGTGTGTCCACGTTGACGACCAAAACCGCTAGCCTCAGAAACAGTCATTCCTGTAATGCCCGCTGCTTGCAATGCGTTCTTTACATCTTCCAACTTGAATGGCTTCAAGATCGCTGTAATGAGTTTCATTAGAAAGCACCTCCACGTGATGAGCTAGACATTTCATAAGCAGTCTCAGCGTGTTCGCTGAGATCAATACCCTCAACTTCTGCATCCTTTGAGATACGGAAGCCGATGGTCTTCTCGATAATGAATCCGAGAACAAGTGTTACTAGGAATGAGTAACCGGCAACTAATCCGACGCCGAGAGCTTGCTTAGCTAGCAACGCAGTTCCGCCACCATAGAGCAAGCCATCAAGACCAATGCTGTTAACAACGTGTGTACCGAAGATTCCGATTGCAAGTGAGCCCCAGATTCCACCTACAAGGTGAACTCCAACAACATCCAGTGAATCATCAAATCCAAACTTGTACTTGAGACCAACTGCAAGTGCGCAGAAAATACCTGCAAATAGGCCGATAACAACCGCAGCCCATGGTGCGACAAATGCACACGCAGGTGTAATTGCTACCAAGCCTGCAACGGCACCTGATGCTGCACCAAGTGATGTTGGATGACCATTTCGAATCTTTTCAACTAACAACCATCCGCACAATGCGCCAGCTGTTGCTACCTGAGTATTCATGAATGCAAGTCCAGCAATTCCATTTGCTGCTAATGCAGATCCAGCATTGAATCCAAACCAGCCAAACCACAAGAGGCCTGAGCCGAGAAGCACAAGCGGCAATGAATGTGGACGCATCGCTTCTTTGCGCCATCCAACACGCTTTCCAAGAACAATTGCTAATGCAAGACCTGCGGCACCAGCATTGATGTGAACAGCTGTACCGCCAGCAAAATCTTCCAGTCCCTTGCCTGCCAAGAAACCAGTTCCGGTCACTGTGTCGCCAACCTTATTTCCGAATGCAAATACCCAGTGTGCAACTGGGAAATAAACAATCGTTGACCAGATCGCCACAAAGACAGCCCATGCAGTGAACTTTGTACGGTCTGCAATTGCGCCTGAAATAAGCGCAGGTGTGATAATCGCAAACATCAATTGGAATGCTGCGAAAACCAAAACTGGGATTGGATAGATTCCACCATTATTTGTGAAATCATTAACGATTCCACCGAGTCCAGAAAATGAAATATTTCCGTACCACGGAGAATCTGCTTTGTAACCAAAAGCTAATTCAAAGCCATAGATAACCCACAAAACACTGACGATTCCGATAGTTACAAAGGACATCATCATCATATTTAAAACACTCTTAGTACGAACCATTCCACCGTAAAAAAATGCGAGCCCAGGTGTCATGAGAAGAACGAGAGCTGTGCTTGCCAACATCCAGGCGGTATCGCCGGAACTTAAAACAATCTCTTCCATAATTGCATCTGCTTTCATAAAGGTAATGAAAAGTTCTCGCCTTTGAGATGCCCAAACCTTCTATGAGCCCAGTTACGAAATATGGCGTTTCGGATTTCAGGAGCGTGACAAAAGGGCCTCTTGTGTTACATCTGGGTTACGCCAGCAAGCCTTTGACATAGCTTTGAGCGTCAAAGAGGCTGAAATCTGACTCAGACTCCCCCGTTCCCACCCACTTAATGGGGATGCCTAGTTCAGCCTCGATCGCCAGAGCGACTCCACCTTTTGCACTGCCGTCGAGCTTAGTTAAGACAATTCCAGTGACTTCAACGCTTTCGGTAAAGATCTTTGCCTGTTGCAATCCATTTTGACCAGTGGTTGCATCGATAACTAGTAGCACTTCATTGATTGGAGAAACCTTTTCAACAACACGCTTAACTTTACTTAGCTCAGCCATTAGGTCATTCTTGTTGTGCAATCGACCAGCGGTATCAATGATAAAAACATCGCTATTAGATTCATGTGCACTTTTTGCTCCATCAAATGCAACTGAAGCTGGATCGCCATTTTCTTTACCTGAGACAACAGTGACACCAATGCGATCTCCCCAGGTGCGCAGTTGATCAACCGCTGCAGCTCTAAAGGTATCTCCCGCTGCCAGCACCACAGATTTACCCGACTTCTTGTAGTAAGAAGCCAACTTTGCAACCGAGGTTGTCTTTCCAGTTCCATTAACTCCGACAACCATGATTGTTGTTGTGCCTGAGCCAACAATAGGCTCATGTGAATTTTTCGAAAGATTTGAAGTGAGAATTTCAACCAGCGCTTTTTCAGCGTTATCGCTCTTTACTTTTCGTGCAGCTTCAAGAAACTCTTTGGTCAACTTTGGACCTAGGTCAGATGACAGTAACTCTTGCTCTAATTCCGACCAATCGGCAGGAGAAAAATCATTAGTGCCTTTTATTTTGGCGATGAACTTACTAAAAAGACCCATCGTGTTAAACCTTAGCTGGCGTCAGATTCGCGCAGGCGCTGTGAAATTACTTCAGTAACACCATCACCGCGCATCGTTACACCGTACAAGGCATCGGCAATCTCCATAGTGCGCTTTTGGTGCGTAATGATGATCAACTGAGAACTTGCTCGAAGCTCTTCAAGAACTCCAAGAAGACGACCCAGGTTCACATCATCGAGCGCTGCTTCAACCTCATCGAGAACATAGAACGGACTTGGGCGAGCTTTGAAGATTGCAACAAGCATCGCTACAGCGGTGAGAGACTTCTCTCCGCCCGAGAGCAGTGAAAGACGCTTGATGCGCTTTCCGGGTGGGCGTGCCTCAACATCGACACCTGTTGTTAATGGATTATCCGGATCTGTAAGGATCAAACGTCCATCTCCACCAGGGAACAATCGAGCAAAGATTTCTTCAAAGTGCTTTGCAGTCTCTTCGTAGGCCTCCATGAAAATTGATTGAACTCGATCATCAACCTCTTTAACGATGTCCAAGAGATCCTTTTTTGTATTTTTCAAATCCTCTAGTTGTTCGGCTAGGAACTTCAAACGTTCTTCAAGGGATGTGTACTCCTCAAGAGCAAGTGGATTGATCTTTCCTAGCAAATTAAGTGAGCGCTCTGCTGAAGCCAAACGTTTTTCCTGTTGATCTCGGCGATATGGCACCATCTCGGTAGCAATAATTTCGCCATCTTCAGTTTCGTGGAAGGTTGGAACATCCTTATCTGGACCGTACTCATTAACCAAAGTAGCGGTGTCAATTCCAAACTCTTCAAATGTTTTGAGCTCAAGGGTTTCTATTCGAAGTCTCTGCTCGGCGCGAGCGATCTCATCTTTATGAACGCTTGTTGTTAATTGTTCAAGTTCTGATGTTAACTCCCGACCACGAGTACGTACTGTCAAAGTTTCACCTTCACGTAAAGCGCGTGACTCTTCAAGGCGGCCGCGTTCAGTTGCTGCCTTTGCGATTGAACGTTCGATATGAATGAGAACTTCGTACGCAGCTTCTGCGACCGCCTGCGAAATTACTGCAGCCCGGGCACGTGCACTTCGGCGAACAATTGCTCGCTGCGATGCATCACGCTCTGCTTGCGCCGATTGTTCAAGTGTTAAAGCTCGTGCAGCTACTGAATCAACACGCTCTTCAACGGTTCTCACCGCAAGTCGCGCTTCAACCTCTAAGGTTCGTGCGATTGAAACTTGATTGCGTAAAACCTCTGTTCGTGAATGATCTGGCTCTGCCACCTCACCGCGCTGCCGCAGTTGATTCTGGGCAATAACAATCTCGCCTTCATCGCGGGATTTAGCTGCAGTTGCCTCATTAATAGAAATATTTAAGCGCTCGACTTCAGCCATCGCAGATTTCATATTCTGTCCAGAAACTGCAAGTTGCTCAGTTAACGCTGCGATTCGTGCATCTGATTCATTGAGCTTTGACAGCGCCGCATCAAAATCACTTTGACGTGAAGCTACTTCATTAGATGCTGTAGAGATTTCAAACTTGAGGCGGTCGCAGTTATGGGTAATTTCCTGCAATTTTGTCTCTAGAGTTTCGATGAGAGCCTTAATTTCAATTAAGGATGATGAAGATTTTGATCCACCGCGAGCACGACCACGTGAGATTACATCTCCATCACGGGTAACAACTGTTATACCAGGGTGTGATCGCAAGATCGCTTCTGCCGCGTTTGCATTATCGGCAACAACGGTTGATGCCAATAGTGAGGAGATGAGATCACCAATTGAGTTGGAGCGAATATGCGCCGACAGTGGAGTTAGTCCAGATGGATTTTGGCTATTGCCGGCTCGGCCTGGCTCGTACACTAGAACATCTGCCTGCCCTAAATTCTCACTCCGCAAAGTGGTAATCGCTGTAACAGCGGCTGAAAGATCTCGAACAACAACAGCATTAGCTAAAGTTCCTAGCGCTGCAGCAGCGGCTGATTCCCAACCGGTGTCGATTTCAATTAAACCGGCAATGCTGCCAAGGATTGAAACCCCGCGTGAATCACGAAGTAGTGCAGATGCACCATCTCGATTTTGAGATGTCAGTTTCATCGCTTCAAGCTTAGATTCGACAGCGTTGCGTTCACGATCCGCTGCTCGCTCTGCTTCAACTAAATCATTGAGCTTTGTCTTTGCATTCTCCAGTGAGTTTTTTGCACCTTCATATTGTGAATCAAGACCGAGCTCACCTGAATCTGCGCTAGCAATTTCAAGTTCGTATGACGAGTATTCGCGTTGAGCTTGATCTACGCGTGCTTGTGCGTCATTACGTGACTTATTGAGTCGCTCGATCTCTTCAGCAATAGCTTCAAGTCGAGCCTGCAAAGAGTTTATATGTCCCTCTTGGCGGGCGGTTCCTTCACGAGCATCTGCGATGGCGCGCATTGCTGCAGCGATTGTGTCTTCATCACTCTTAAGTGCAGCCTCTGCTGATGCTAATTGTGATGTTGCAAGAACAAGTGCTTGTTGGGCTTCTAAAACATTTGCACGCAATTGTGACTCTTCTAGTCGCAACGCGGCCGCCTCTGCATCAATCGCAACTGGATCTCGACCAGATGTGCGCGCTTCTTCCGCTTCTTCATTGAGGAAGCGTGAGCGCTCTTGAGCCAAACTTTGTGTGCCGCGGAATTTTTCACGCAACGAACTTAAGTTGTAGTACGTTTCTTGTGCAGCAATTAAAAGTGGGCTTTCAATTGCAGCTTGTGCATCTAATGCCTCTTCACGACGACGCACAGTTTCAAGTTCACTCTCAACCGCTGATCTTTTTTCGCGCAGCGCAGTTTCATCCGCTACCTCAAGCTCAAGAGTCTTGGACATTGAAATAAAATCATCGGCAAGAAGGCGAAGCTTTGCATCGCGAAGATCAGCCTGAATTGTTGCCGCCTTCTTAGCAACTTCGGCTTGTTTACCCAGAGGACGAAGTTGGCGGCGAAGTTCAACTGTTAAATCTTGAACGCGCGCAAGATTTGCCTGCATCGAATCTAATTTACGAAGCGCCTTCTCTTTACGTTTGCGGTGCTTGAGAACTCCAGCTGCCTCTTCAATAAAACCACGACGCTCTTCTGGTGTTGCCATTAAGATTGCATCAAGTTGACCCTGTCCGACGATGACGTGCATTTCGCGACCAATGCCAGAGTCGCTAAGGAGCTCTTGAATATCGAGAAGACGAGAAGCTTCTCCATTTATTTGATACTCACTTTGCCCATTACGGAAAAGAATTCTTGAAATAGTTACTTCTGTGTAATCAATTGGAAGTGCGCCATCAGAGTTATCAATCGTTAATGAAACTTCAGCGCGACCAAGAGGTGCACGGCCACTAGTTCCAGCAAAGATGACATCTTCCATCTTTCCGCCGCGAAGTGATTTTGCGCCTTGCTCACCCATAACCCAGGTGAGGGCATCAACAACATTTGATTTTCCAGAGCCGTTTGGACCGACTACACACGTGATTCCTGGCTCGAGTCGAAGAGTGGTCGCTGAAGCAAAGGACTTAAATCCCTTGAGCGTTATACTCTTCAAATACACGCGGCAAACCTATCGTCTCCTGAGAGCGATTTCGGCGAATTTAGGCTTAAGGGTTGGCGGTTTTTAACGCTTCATATGCAGCACGGGCGGCAACTTGTTCAGCTTCTCGCTTGCTCTTTCCGGTTCCTTCGCTGAGCGCTTCTCCACCCAGCATTGCAACTGCGGTGAAATTTTTATCGTGATCCGGACCCTCTTCGCTGACCACATATTCGGGCGCACCTTTTCCAAGTGCTGCCGCCAACTCTTGAAGAGCGGTTTTTCCATCAAGTCCTGCCCCGCGGGCAACAGCTGAATCCATGGTGGGGGTAATTAATTCACGCACAATTTCTGTGCACTTGGCAAAACCAAACTGTAAGTAAATAGCACCGATCAATGCTTCTAACGCATCTGCAAGAAGTGAGTTCTTATCTCTTCCATTTGTAACCTCTTCACCTTTTCCGAGGCGAATATGTTGGCCAAGATTTAATCCGCGTGCGATATCTGCGAGCGCGCGCATATTGACTACACCTGAACGCAGTGGAGACAAACGACTTTCATCAAAATCTGGATATCTTTTGTACAGCTCTTCAGTAACTATCAAGCCGAGAACTGAATCTCCGAGAAACTCGAGTCGCTCATTAGTTTCTTTGCTGCCCGATTCATATGCAAATGAACGATGGGTAAAAGCTAACTCAAGCAAAGCTGGATCGAGTGTTACTCCCAGCTGCTCACTGAGCATGGAACTCAGATCAGACCTCTAATACCTGACGACGGTTGTATGTACCGCAAGTTGGGCATGCTGTGTGCTGCAACTTTGGCTGCTGGCATTGTCCGCATGTGGATAGAGCTGCTGCAGTAGTTTTCCACTGGCTACGACGTGAACGCGTCTTTGAACGCGACATTTTTCGCTTTGGTACTGGCACTGTTCTAACCTCTTCTCAATCCTTCAAGCAGCCACTGGGCCGCAGAGGGAAAGTATCCCTTAAAACCGCTAAATCTTGAAATCGGGGTCATCTAGGGAGAGCGCCCCAAGACCGGCCCAGCGAGCATCGATTACCTCGTGCGCATGATCCTCAGGCAACTCCGCCCACTTTCCACCGCATTCGGGACACAATCCAGGGCAATCCTCATCACAAAGGGGGTTGATCGGCAGTGAGAGCACGACCGCATCTCTGATGGGGGTTTCAAGATCCATGATGTTGCCATCCATCATTAACTCATCCTCTACATCGAGATCGATGAGATCAGCTTCCTGCTTCCTCTTTTTCCCACGCTCATTCGTTGGCTCATAGTTGTAGAGCTCCTGAATTTTGCGATCAATCACAATCTCAACTGGGTCGAGGCAGCGAATGCACTCACCCTTGGCTACGGCATAGACATCTGCACTCAAAAGTATGCCCTCGGTAACTGATTCAAGTCGTGCATCTACTTCAATGAAATCCCCAACTGGAACAGATATGAGTGGGACACCAATGTTTTCAACAACTGGAATATCTAATTGATACTCCTTCATCTCCCCCGCTCGACGAGGCAGCTCATAGGTATTGAGCTGAAAGGAGTCTGGTTGCTTACTCATCTGCAAGTTGTGACAAGACATCCTTGTCATTTGCGCCAGCTAGTCGATCGCGACCACGTGAGACCGCATCTAAAGTTTTATTCAAAATTACCTCAAGGGTTGCAAGACGGCCATCGATGTAATCCTCAACCTCTTGCTTTTCCTGTTCAGCGGTTTCACGAGCATCATCCAAGATCTTTCGTGCTTCATCTCGCGCAATCTGCACGATAGATGTCTGCTCGACCATTTGCGCTACATCTTCACGCGCGATAGCAATCATTTGTTCGGCACTTACACGCGCCTCTTCAATGATCGCATCACGAGTTTCAAGAATCTTTCGAGCTGATTCAAAATCAGATGGAAGTGATTCGCGGGCCTCGTCCAAAATTTCAAGCATTTCAGCACGATGAACTACGCAACTGGCTGAAAGAGGAACTCCGCGAGCTTCTTCTACAAGAGTAATTGCGCTAGTTAATTTCTCAATTGAATCCATCATTTACTTCCCTGCTACTCGGGCTTTAAGGGCTTCATTAATTGAAGGTGGAACCATGGTGGAGACATCACCGTTGTAATGTGCTAACTCCTTTACTAAGGAGGATGAGAGGAATGAATGCGTAGGAGCTGTGGCCATAAACATGGTTTCAACCCCAGATCCTTGCAAATTTACTTGAGCCATTTGCAGTTCATAATCAAAATCAGTTACAGCACGAAGTCCTTTGACAATTGCCTGAATTGAATTGCTCTTGCAATACTCCACCAATAAACCACTCCATGAGTCCACTGACACATTAGAAAATTGCTTAGTTACATCGGTAATCATTTGTATGCGCTCAGCCACGGTAAACATGCTCGACTTTGTGCGATTTTCAAGTACGGCAACAACAACATGATCGAATTGCTGCGCAGCTCTTTCAATGATGTCTAGATGTCCGTATGTGATTGGATCGAAGGATCCTGGGCAAACCGCGCGCTTCATATGCCAAACGCTAGCAACTGTGTGGCCAGTTATCCATTCTTAAGGCTGATAATTGGCGTAATAAATGGTTGCCTGCCCATAATTCCGCTCACGCGCAGGCGCAAATGCATCCGGCCAAATAAATTGATCTCCACGCGCCGTTCTTTCAACCGCGATAAATGCATCGCTATTTAAGAATTCGTAGTCATGCAACGCACTCAAAATATCTTCTACCGCTTGGTTTGAAAAATCATACGGTGGATCAATGTAAACAAGATGATATTTGTCCTTAGGGGCATCTTTCAAAAAACGCTCAGCACTCATACCAAATAATTGTAACTTTCCTGAAGGATTAGATTTTTTAACTAACTCATAGTTTGTTTCGATGGTTCGCTGTGCCTCATCATCTTTTTCAACAACATGCACCGAAGTAGCGCCGCGAGAAAGCGATTCAAGTCCGATTGCTCCTGAGCCGCCGAAGAGATCTAAGACGTGTAACCCTTCAAAGCTTCCGAACTCAGAGGTGAGGGAAGAAAATAATCCCTCGCGCGCACGATCAGATGTTGGTCGAGTTGCACCTGCAACGGCACCTAGAGTTCTACCTTTTGCGACTCCAGCAATAATTCTCACGTTCTCAACCCATATCTAAGTAATCAATTGATTGATCTCTTTGAAGTTTAACAAGTTCACTCTTGAGAGCAGGATAGTCTGATAAATCATTATCTGTTGCTATCAACTGTTCTGCATCGTTACGGGCTTGTTCAATCAAATCTTCATCTCGCAGTACACGTAGAAGGCGAAGATGTGACTGTGATCCAGATTGACTTGCTCCAAGCACATCGCCTTCTCGGCGTTGCTCTAAATCGATTCTAGAGAGTTCAAAACCATCAAGGGTGCCGGCTACAGCATTTAATCGCTCTCGAGCAGGTGTCTCCTCTTCACAGTTAGTCACCAATAAACACAGTCCAGGCGATGTTCCGCGACCAACTCGACCGCGAAGCTGGTGTAGTTGTGAAACACCAAACCGATCAGAGTCCATGATCACCATGATCGTTGCATTAGGAACATCAACACCTACCTCGATAACTGTTGTTGAAACCAGCACATCAATCTCACCCTTAGTAAAGGCCTGCATAGTCGCCTCTTTTTCTTCAGCGGGCAGGCGACCATGTAGCACCGCAATCTTTAGCCCCTGTAATGCTCCTGAATGCAAGGTTGGCGCAAGCTCTTCAACCGAAGAGATTTGATCTGACTCTTCGCCAAAGAGAAAATCTAAATCTGCATCCGTATCCGCATCTGGGTCGGCACTAATTCGGGGGGCAACAATGTAAGCCTGGTGTCCTAAAGCAACCTCTTCTCTGATCCGTTGCCACGCTCTTTCAAGGAAATTGGGTTTTTCCTTTACCGGTACGACATGCGTAGTTATTGGTTGTCGACCAAGTGGTAGCTCGCGCAAAGTTGAAACATCTAAATCTCCGAATACCGTCATAGCTACAGTTCGTGGAATCGGTGTTGCGGTCATTACCAATAGATGTGGTGGAAGGACCGCCTTCTCTTTTAATGCATCACGTTGTTCTACGCCGAATCGATGTTGTTCATCCACGACAATTAAACCTAAATCTCTAAACGCTACCTTTTCACCAAGCAAGGCATGAGTACCAATAACTATTCCTGCATCACCATTTGCAGCTAAAGCTAAGGCCTCTTTACGTGCGGCTGCGTTTTGTGAACCGGTTATTAAAGTTACTTGGGTAGCAAATTCAGAGCCCCCTAGCATCCCGCCTTGCGCAAGATCTCCTAAGAGTTTTTGAAGGGTGCGAAGGTGCTGAGCCGCTAGTACCTCAGTCGGGGCAAGAAGTGCTGCTTGTCCCCCACTATCCACAACAGCGAGCATTGCACGCAAGGCAACGATTGTTTTACCGGAACCAACTTCACCTTGCAGAAGTCGATGCATTGGATGAGGTTGTGCAAGATCAGATTCAATCTCTTTACTTACAGCTTTTTGTCCCGCGGTAAGTTCAAAGGGCAGCTGCTTATCAAATGCATCAAGTAAGCCACCAGTAGCAGCTTTGCGTGATGTTGAATTAAGTTTCTTTAATTCAATACGGCGAAGCACCAAAAGTGATTGCAATAGAAATGCCTCATCGTATGTAAGGCGTTCGCGGGCCAATTCAGCATGGTCTAGATCTGCAGGTTGATGCAGCTGAACCAGCGCTTGGTGAAGAGTTGGATAGTTGTGTTTTGATCGAATTGAATCTGGCAAAAAATCCTTGATTTCATCGAGTGCACCTATAGCAAGTTGTGCACACTGTGAAATTTTCCAGGAAGGCAACTTTGCCGATGCGGGATAGACCGGTAAATATTTTCCGGCAAAACCTTCAACGGCAGAGTCAACATCGGATCCATCCGGAATTAACTCATAATCTGGATGAGCAAGTTGTTTTTTATTATTGAAAACGCCAACTTTGCCCGCGAACAAACCCTGACGACCTATCTTGAGATCCTTTTCGCGCCACGCCTGATTGAAAAAAGTGAGAGATAGTTTGTCAGTTCCATCGGTAACAACAACCTCAAGGATGCTTCCCTTTCGACCACGCAACGGTCTTTTATTTATCGCATACACCTGAGCCAAAATTGTTGTTTCATCACCCTCACGAAGCGCTGAAATATCTGAAAGCTCACCGCGCACCATGTATCGACGTGGGTAGTGGCGCATCAGATCGCCTACCGTCTTAATGGAAAAGGTGGTCTCGAGAACCTTTGCAGTTCGGTCTCCAACAACGGCAGAAACCTTGTTCTCTAATGTAGCCACGCAGGCATTCTCTCGTGTTAGCCCGCTGATTGCGCGTTATCTGAGAAGGTTCAGCGTTTTATCGGCGTGGAGCCAGCCTCCATGGGTAACAACAATCAAAATCTTGTCCTTGAGATAACTAGTCACCGCATTCTCGATTCGAGAAGCTAACTCTGAATCAAGGTGTTCTGTGGGTTCATCCAAGATATATACATCTGATTGAGATAACAGCACACGGGCAATAGCCAATCTTTTTGCCTCCCCACCTGAAACGGGACGCCCAAACTCACCGATGATTGTGTCTAAACCGTTTTCCATCTCTTTCACCAAAGAATCGAGCTCTAACATCTGAAGGATCTCTTGAATCTCATCATCGGTTGCTAACGAATTACCCACCTTGAGGTTTTCTCGGATGGAGGTGTTAAAGATGTGCGATCTTTGAACGGTGCCGACGATTCGCTGATTCAAATCGGAATAATCAGAGAGGCTTTTTCCATTAACCTGAATCCATCCCGTGTATGGAAGTTGGCCCAATAGCCCCATAACTAAAGTCGATTTTCCAGCTCCCGACTTACCTCTGATGACCAAAAGTTCACCCTGGTTTACTTCAAATGAAACATGTCTCATAAAGTTTGAAGACCAAGCAACCTTTACATCCTTGCAAGTCAGGGATGTGATTGTTTCGTTCAATTGTTTCTCTAAGCGTTGATCTGTTTCACTCTTCAAAAGTGAATCAACTGCCATTTGTGATGCTAGAAGTTTTCCTGAAACAAAGAGATTTGGATACCAGGTTGTGATGGCCTCAAACATTACTAAGGGTAGAAAAATCAACATCGCAACTTGTACTGCCGGGATTTTGTGATTTTCCATTATTGATTCAGCAAGCCACGCACTTCCTACGATCGACGAAGCAATTATCAAATTTGTTCCAACTGAGAAAAATGAACTTCTTGACACAAGAGTTTTTTCCGTTGAGGCAATCTCATCTTCAGATGCCTTCGCGGGAATCAGAGACTGCTGCAGATAACCATAAATCTGGGCCTCAATAACTCCATGGACCGCTGCCTCGACCACTTGGTTGTACTTGTTTTCCTGAGATTCTAATTTTCGAGCAAGTGGAACATTTACTCTTGATATAAGTGTTGGAAATATGAAGAGCAAAATAATGCTGGCAGGAACGGTTACAAACAAAGACTCTGCTCTAACCCACCATCCCAATAAGATCGCTGCAGCCAGGGAAATAATTGCCGAGGATGCTGGAAGTTTGATTCGTAGTTGATACTCCTGCGCTCTTTCAACATCATCGACCAACGTCTTAACCGCTGTTCCTGAATTCACGACAGAAGACACTGCAATCGATTTTCCAACCAGCTTTGAGTACATCTTCACTCGCAAGTTAGTTAAGCGATCAAATACCGCTTTGTGACTGACCAAGCGTTCGCCATACCGAGCCACAGATCTGGAAATTCCAAAGAAGCGAACTAAAACAATTGCAACACCTAATGTCAGGATTGGTGGATGGCTTGAAGCCATTGTTATTAACCATCCACTTGAAACTGTTAAACCTATGCCGCCAATAAAAGCCATTGCGCCAAGGAAATAGGCAATGAACATCATTTGATCGCCTCAAAACTTTGCTGCGAATCTTCCCTACGAACTATTGAAAGATCATGGGTAATACAAATGACAATTGCACCTGAGGTTGCATACCCTCGGAGCGTTTTCATCACCTTGTCTGCGCTTTCAGAGTCCAAGTCTGCGGTCGGCTCATCGGCAATCAAAAGCTGTGGTTTGGAAATCAAAGCTCGTGCAATCGCAATTTTGCGCAGCTGTCCCCCGGATACAGCATTGCTTCCCTCACCGGAAGCGCCAAGTTGGGTATCTAAACCATATACAAGTTGATCAATTTCTAATCCACAACGGGCGAGAGCCTTTTCAATCTCTGAGTCCTGAATTGTTGAAGAGATCAACTGAAATTGATACCTCAGCGTGCCAGCTGCCAATTGGGGTAGCTGTGGAACCCAGCCAATAGTTGAAAACCAAGAATTTTTCATAGTTGCATCGAGTTGAAACTCATTCGTGGGTGTAGAAACTTTCACTTGTGCTTCATGTGTAATCCCGAGCAAGTTCAATGCAAAAGTGCTCTTACCTACTCCAGATTCACCGACGATAAAGTGAATCTGCCCTGAATTAAGCGTTCTTCCCTCAATACACATTCCTGGGCGACCTTCGCGTACTAAACGCCACTGCTGCCATGAAACCTTCTCGACTCGAGAGAAATCAATTTCTTGTTGAAGTGGAGTTAGATTTTTTGAAGCTTGAATCGAACTTAGTTTTTCGAGCGCTTCTGAGCCATCTGCTGATGCATGAAACAGTGAAGCGGCATTGCGAAGTGGGAAGTAAACCTCGGGGGCCAAGATTAAGACCGCTAAAGAGGGTACAAATCCAATTGAATCATCAACTAAGCGCAGACCAATTGAGACGGCGATTAATGCGACGGAAATAGTTGCACACAGCTCCAAAGCCAATGCGGAGAGAAATGAGATCTTCAAAACCTTCATAGTCTCTTCGGTGTATCGATCCCCCATCTCTTCAATTCTTTCGCCCTGCGTTTTATGGCGGCCAAAGATTTTCAGAGTGACAAAGCCTCGTAGGGAATCTTCAAAATAGGCAGACAGCGTTCCAAGAGTTCGCCACTTTTTGCTTACTGAATCTGCGGTATATCTACCGATCAATGCGCCAAATAGAGGAATGAGCGGCAATGTCAGAACAGCAATCAATCCGGAAAGCGGGTCCAATATAAATAAGGTTGCAATCACCACAAAAGGTGTAATAGATGCAAAGAAAAGCTGTGGTAAAAATCTTCCGAGATAAATATCTAGAGAGTTCAAACCTTTAATTAAAAGGGTACTGATGATCGATGGAGAGATGTGGGCATATTGATCTAGGTTTGAGGTGACTTCACCTCTGATTTCCTGCTTAATTTCTATAGCTTGAACTGAGCACCATCTTTCGAATGAGCTTTGAATTAGCGAACGGGTTCCCCACAGTACGGCGAGTATCGCAATCAAGTGCAGCGAGTTTTCTTTTCGCTGAATGATGGCAACTATTACATTCGCCAAAACTATTGCGCTCGACACAACAAGTGCTGACCACAAAACTGCAGCAACTATCGATGCAATGAAAAGTCTGCGGCTACCACCCCGTTGGAGCAGTAGCCGCAGATTGGTCGATTTCACTTATGAAGCGTATGGCTTACTACATCTAAAACGCCATGTTCTGGATTTGAGATTTGAGATGAGCTCACACGCTTGCGGAACACCCAGTAGGTCCAACCTTGGTAAATCAGTACAAGTGGTGTCATAACGACAGCGACATATGTCATTACTTTCAGTGTGTACTCGGTGCTAGATGCATTAGTAATTGTGAGATCAAATTGAGCTCCCAATGAACTTGGCATCACACGTGGATACAAGGCAAAGAAGAGTGTTGAAACAAATGTGGCAATAGTTGCTGCCGAAAAGATGAATGCCCATCCTTCTCGACGCTTTAGATTTGCAAACATTCCTGCAACCCACAATAGCGCTACAGTTACTGACAGAACCAAGACAGTTGAATCAATCTCAGGCAGCATCAGGTTTGTCCAGGCTAGGAAGCTAACGGCTGCAACAGCAGCGATTAAACCCAACACTTTAGCCAGTTGATGAGCCTTGTCGCGGATTGAACCGGTAGTCTTCAAAGTTAGGAATACAGCGCCGTGAGTTAGAAATACGGTCAGAGTAACGACCCCACCGAGTAGTGCATATGGATTTAGGAGGTTGAAGAATCCACCTACATACTCAAGTGAGCCGCTATCTGCTTTTTCAATTGGTACTCCCCGAACAATGTTTGCGAATGCAACACCCCACAACAATGCAGGGATTGTGCTGCTAACAAGGATCGCGATATCCCAACGTTGTCTCCATTGTGCTTTTCCGTACTTGCTGCGGTACTCAAAAGAAACTCCACGAACAATCAGTGAGACAAGAATTAGAAACAGTGGCAGATAGAAACCGCTAAACAAGGTTGCATACCATTCAGGGAATGCTGCAAATGTTGCTCCGCCTGCAACTAGCAACCACACCTCGTTGCCGTCCCAGACGGGCCCAAGAGTTGTTAGTACTGCACGACGATCAGCCTCATTCTTAGATACAAAGCGAAGAAGCATGCCGACACCAAAGTCGAAACCTTCAAGGATGAAGTATCCAACCCACAGAACTGCGATTAACAAAAACCATGTTGTTTGAAATGTCATTTCCATACCCCTTTCTTAGTAGGCCATCACTAGGTGTTTGTCATCAGAACCACCAAGCTTCGGATCCTCATAATCGAGCTCTTCCGCAGGGCCATTCTTAATAACCTTTAAAGTCAGTCCAACTTCAATGAAAGCAAGCACTCCGTACAACAAAGTAAAGACGATCATTGTGAACAAGACAGCCCCGGCTGAAACAACTGCGCTGACGCCATCTGCAGTTTTGATTAATCCGAAAACCGCCCATGGCTGACGAGCCGTCTCAGTAAAGATCCAGCCAAATGAGTTTGCAAGAAGTGGCAGGAATGGCAGCGAAATCATCGCTGGCGCAAACCATTTACCTGTTGGTGTTCCACCTTTTCGCATCTGCCATAAAGCAAGTAAGGCAAAGAGTGCGCCTATTGTTCCAAAGCCAATCATTAAGCGGAATGACCAGTATGCAAGAGGAATATTTGGAGTGTAATCCCCTGCGCCAAACTGCTTGTCATACTTAGCCTCTAGATCATTTACGCCTTCTACGACTCCATCAAAGTTGCCTGTTGACATAAAGGACAGCATTGATGGAACACCGATCTGGAAAACAGATTTTGAACCATCTAAAGTTCCAATTGTAAGTAGCGAGAACGGTGCATTGTTCTGAGAGTTGTAGAGAGCCTCAGCTGCAGCCATCTTCATAGGTTGCTGTTCTGTCATTACGCGAGCGGTTAAATCGCCAGAGACTCCAACAAGGATAAAGCTGACCAACATTGTGATCGCACCCATCTTGAAAGTACTTCTAGCCATCTCGGTATCGCGCTTCTTAATAATTAGGTACGTGGAAATTCCCGCAATAAATGCACCTGCTGTAAATGCTGCAGATGGAACTGTATGGAAGAAGGTTGCGAGCGCGGTCTTTTGTGTAAGCACCGCCTTGATATCTACAAGCTCAGCGCGACCCTTTTCGGCATTGATGACATAGCCAACTGGATGTTGCATCCAAGAGTTAGCGGCCAAAATAAAGTACGCGGATAACAATGTTCCGGTTGCTGCCAACCAAATACTTGCCAAGTGAAGCTTCTTTGGAAGTCGATCCCATCCGAAGATCCATAGACCTAAGAATGTGCTTTCTAGAAAGAATGCGAGCAAACCTTCCATCGCAAGAGGTGCTCCAAAGATGTCTCCTACAAATCGACTATAAGAGGACCAGTTCATTCCAAATTGGAACTCCTGCACGATGCCTGTAACCACGCCGATTGCAAAGTTAATCAGGAACAACTTTCCGAAAAATTTGGTAGCGCGTAGGTACTTCAACTTGCCTGTTCGATACCAAGCTGTCTGAAGACCTGCGACAAGGAAGGCCATACCGATTGTGATCGGAACGAATAGGAAGTGATACACAGTTGTGATGGCGAACTGCCATCTGGCTAAATCTAAAGAGTTCATAGAACCCGTTCTCCGCTTCTGAACCGCTCTACCGGCTCACCGCCAATCCTGCGCTTTTTCACATCTGGGCACAGAAAAAATCCTCGGGCTACCCCTCATGTTGCCTAACTCACGCCCACGCTCAGCCCACGCTCAACGGTGATTGGCTTCCGCCCCCGCTTACGGGGTACCCTTACGCCCTGTTCCCATTGGAACGAGATCAATAGAAAAGTTAAAAGGAGTACCGCTGTGGCATCAACATGCGATATCTGTGGCAAGGGGCCCAGCTTCGGAAACAATGTTTCTCACTCACAGGTTAAGACCCGTCGTCGTTGGAATCCAAACATCCAGCGTGTTCGCACCCTCGTTGGTGGAACTGCAAAGCGTCAAAACGTTTGTACTTCATGCCTCAAGGCTGGAAAAGTAACTCGTTAATTATTAAAGAGTTTTAATTGAAATGGCGCCAGGTTTCTGGCGCTTTTTTCATTTCAACGCCAATTAATCCCGAACCCTCTATAACGGTTCCGATACAAAATCCTTCTAAATCCTTACCGGTTGCCAGAAAAACGTGATCTTCTCCTCCGGCCAAGATCCACTGCCATACATCTGCCCCAGCTATTTCCGCTAACTCCTTCAGAGTTGCAAACTCAGGATGAAGTGCGATGAGCTCCTTATCAATTGAGAATGCCACCTTAGATGCATTAGCCATCTGAGTTGCTTGGATAATTAATGCATCACTGATATCGCACAAAGCGTTTGCTTTTGAATTTGAGAATTGAACCGCTGAAATATAGTCAACGGTAGGAGCGCAAAACTCTGAAATCGCATGCTCTGCCAAGTCACTATCTAGATTTTTTTCAATAATAGCTAAACCGGCTGCTGACCAACCTGGAAGTGAGGAGATATAGATCGAATCTCCCAGTTGTGCGCCGGATCGAGTAATCGGACGATCGCATTCACCAACAGCGGTAATTGAGATAACTTTGCATGGACCCTTTGCAAGATCTCCACCCACAACAAAGGCCCCACAACTTGAGGCCTCGTGATCAATTCCTTCGGCTAACTCTTCGATCCATTCCATACTTTCTTCACCGGTTAGGGTTACAGCTACAACTAAATATCTAGGCGCACCACCCATTGCATAAACATCTGCCAGATTAGCCGCGGTTACCTTTCGGCCGATCTCAAATGCGCTACTCCATGCAGTAGAAAAATGTGTTCCCTCCACCGCCATATCTGTAGTGATGACCGATTTCTGGGTGGTTGTTACAACAGCTGCATCATCGCCGATTCCGATTTCAACTCCACGATGAGATGTGCCAAATATGCGCTGTAATGCCGCTATTGCCCCAGCCTCGTCGAAGTTCATGCTCGTAGCCTAATCGACTAGTGAGTAAGGGTTGTTCTGCGGTAGCGTTTGTCCCTCGACCAGAAAGGACATCACATGTCAGTACAAGCTTTCATCTTGATCCAGACAGAAGTTGGCAAGGCAACTGGAGTTGCAGATGCTGTTGCAAAGATTCCTGGAGTAACTCTTTCTGAGGGTGTTACTGGTCCTTACGATGTCATCATGCGTGCCGAGTCTGCAAGCATGGAAGAGTTTGGTCGCTTGGTTCTCTCAAAGGTCCAGGCAGTACCCGGTATTACACGCACACTCACCTGCCCAGTAACGCACCTAAGCTAATTGTGCAGTGCTGAATCAATCAGCGCAGAAATCAAATCTGTATAGGTAACTCCTGTGGCCTGCCACAACTTTGGGTACACGCTTGTACCGGTAAATCCTGGCATTGTGTTGATCTCATTAATAATAATTTCGCCCTCAGGGGTATAGAAGAAATCACATCGAGCTAAACCGGAGCACCCGATTGCATCAAAGGCTTTCATCGCAGCGATTTGAATTGCCTGTGCATCCTCTTCGGGAATCGCAGCTGGGATCTTTACAGTTGTTGCATCATCTAGGTATTTTGCTTCAAAATCATAAAACTCAAATTGTGGATTAACTACGATTTCTCCGACTACAGATGCGTAACTAGTTCCTTCTCGCTCTAAAACGGCGCATTCAATCTCTCGACCATTGATTGCATTTTCAATTAATACCTTGTCATCATATAAAAATGCATCATCTATTGCGGCGGTTAGATTTTCAGCAGCTTTAACTTTGTGAGTACCTCTACTTGAACCACCACTCGATGGCTTCACAAAAACTGGATAGGCCAAGGTGGTTGGATCTGGTCGTTGATCACTCTTATTAACTACAACTCCAGTTGCGGTTTTCATTCCCGCGGCTGAGAAAAGCTCTTTGGCATGCGCCTTGTCCATTGCATCTGCAGATGCCTTTACCCCACTTCCAACATATGGAAGCTTCGCATTTTCAAGTAGTTGTTGAAGTTTTCCATCTTCCCCAAACTCGCCATGTATAACGGAAAAAACACAATCAACTGAAACAAACTTGCCATTAATTGTTAGCCCTTCTTCGGCCAATTCAACCTGAGTTCCATTATCTTCAATGGTTGGCATCACCTTGTTAATGATGGCAAGCGGATAATTCTCTTGCAAGGCAACCCATTTACCATTCTTTGTAATGCCAATTAAAAGCGGGTCAAAACTCTTTCGATCTAATCCTTTGAGAACTCCTCCACCAGAAACGCAGGAGACCTCGTGCTCGCTACTTGGACCTCCGCAGATAATTGCAACTGTTAACTTACTCATCGAATAAAGTTTTCAGCCTTAGTAGTAATTTCCATAAGGCGATCTAGAGCCTGTGAAGGTGTTAGTGCGCCGGAAACAACATCTGCCACCGCTTCAATAACAGGTACTTCAACTCCTACGCGGTGTGCGATTTCAAGAACCGCATTTGACGATGCAACGCCTTCCACAGTCTTTGCAACCTGCGTACGTGCAACCTCCATCGAACCACTCTTACCTAACACCTCACCAAAGGTTCTATTGCGTGACAATGGTGAACCGCAACTTGCTACAAGGTCGCCCATTCCAGCTAAACCCGCAGCACTTAATGGATCTGCTTTATGTGCAGCACAAAGACGTGCCACTTCATTCAGTCCGCGTGTAATCAGCATTGCCTGAGTGTTTTCGCCGAAACCCATTCCAATGGAAATTCCAACAGCTAGTGCAATCACGCTCTTTATGGCACCAGCTAGTTCACACCCAAGAACATCCACAGATGTGTACACACGGTAATAAGGAGTTGCAAATAATTGTTGAACCTTTTCGGCCAACAACTTGGTTGGAGCAGCCGCTACAGCACCTGCAGGTTGGCGAAGCACCAATTCATTAGCCAGGTTCGGCCCAGTAATAATGGCTACTTGATCAGTCTCCATGACCTCTTGGATGATCTCCGTCATGCGAGACATAGTGCTGACTTCAATTCCCTTTAAGGTACTTATGTAAACTGCATTTGGTTGCACAAAAGGCTTCCAGGCGTTGAGATTTTCGCGAAGTGTTTGTGCGGGAATTGCAAGCACATAAATATTTGAGTAATCGAAAGCCTCTTTGAGATCTGAGGTAGCTTTCAAGCCAACGGGCAACAAACTGTCATCAAGATACTTAGAGTTGGTATGTTTGTTGTTAACCTCATCAACAACCTCTTGATTACGGCCCCACATCAAAACATGGTTACCAGCATCGCATAACACCTGGGCCATGGTTGTTCCCCATTGACCAGCACCTAGTACAACAACCTTGCTCACTTCTTCTTCGCCTTCTTGAAATTTCCAGTACGCGGCAGTGGTGAGTTGTGTGGATCAAATATTTCAACTGGGCGCTTTTCGCCACGAAGTTCCTCAAGAAGATTTGTTAGCTCACGCATCACAAAAGCGGTTGCATCTCGCAATGCTTCTGGATCATTCTCTTTTCCATACCAAGGCGATAAATCCAATGGCTTACCAGCTAAAACCTTGATGGGGGTCCTTGGAAATAATTTAACTTTCTTTTCATAGGTCGGCATAACAATCTGCGAGCCCCATTGCGCCACGGGAACAACCGGTGTTTGAGTAATTATTGCTAATCGAGCTAATCCAGTTTTTGCAACCATCGGCCAACCATCAGGATCTCGAGTTAAAGTTCCTTCAGGATAAACACCCAAACAGTGGCCGGCATTGAGTAGCTTGATCGCATGCTCTAACGCCTTTGCCGCATCTTTGCTCTCACGCATCACAGGGATCTGACCTGCAGCTAACAAAATCTTTCCGATTACAGGGACTTTAAATACGCCCTCTTTACCTATGAAACGTGGAGCTCTTCCATTGCGGAAGAGAAAATGGGCAAAAAACAAAACATCTAAATATGAGATGTGGTTACTAGCAATGATTACCTTGCCGGTTTTTGGAATATTTTCTCCACCGCGCCACTGCTTCTTGCCCACTAAGTTAAGAACAGGGATCGCGATCTTGGTGCAGATTTTGAAGGTTAAATTTGTGCCAAGCGGTTTTCCAACTGGAGGAGCATAGGAAACCTTGTACTCCGTCATGGGCTCAATATTAGTGCGATAGATGCAAAAAACGGGGCTAGCGTTAGCCAGCCCCGTTTTTTTAAGTTAAAAAGAGTTA